>ENA-UOJV01001086-UOJV01001086.1-human-gut-metagenome-genome-assembly--contig:-C82-NODE-1086-length-32883-cov-8.246375_pt1 | contig 32883 bp, 36 predicted proteins | sample MGYA00242356_ERZ723903 | MGnify/ENA metagenome assembly ERZ723903
GGTACGCACGGTGGTGTGAGAGGTCGGCGGGCCATGGTCCGCCTCCTACTCAATGTTGGGGAAAGGATAGAAGGGAAAGGATAGTTTTTAGACTAAAGTTTGTAGTTTGCAGAAAAAGCCGTAGGCCGCAGGTCGTTCATCGAAGCCGGAAGGGCTGCAAGTTCGCAATTCGCAGGCTGGTTCAATGGACAGAGTATCTTTGCCGTCCCTGATAAGGGAAGGGGAGGCAATGCTGCACGGCACTTCAAACCGACGATATACACATATAACTGTTTGACGGACTGGGGTTTTGCCGTCCCTGTGAAGGGCCTTTTCGGTCCGTAAGGTACTGACTGCAAGGAAGTGCAAGGCGGCGTCCGAAACGGACAGCAGAGATGAAGGTGCCCGTTAGGGCGGAAGGGTTCTTATTTCAATTTAGAGTCTTATCATGAGTCCTTTTCCATGTGCGGTGATGAAGCTGATTTGCAAGGTTGGAACCCGTTTGACATGCAACGTTTCTCGGACTCAGATACTGAAACTCAGATAATAAAAGGACCCCACCACCGCTAACGCGGTCCCCCTCCCACTTCTCAGGGGAGGCAATGCTACGCTGCACTTCAAACCGATATTCCACAACGGGGACGCCATATTACACTGTTCGTCAAACCGGCTATTTTCACTCAAAAAAAAGTAACACAGAACTCATGACTGGAAGCGGTTTCTGTCCTGAATCGTACGAGGAGGCTCTTATAGACCGGAGTTATCAGTTTGTAGAAATGTCGATTCATCGAACTGCATGTTTTTATACATAAATATTAAGCATAGTGTCACAACGGCTTACATTAGAATAATCATTACTCAAATCTTGCCCCTTGATAGCATTTGCGCTATCATCTAAATAGAGATATACCAGAAGGAGGCAGAACAATGAGAACATGGGAAGACTATAAAAATCATGTGAAAGCAGTCAGCGAAGAAGAACGCTGCAATATGGAAGAAATCGAAGAAGTAAGCGACATTGTTTCTTCGATCATCCGGCGGAGACAGGCGTTGGGTATCAGCCAGCGCGCCCTTGCAGAGCGATGCGGCATCCCCCAGTCCTCAGTAGCCCGTATCGAAACGCTGAAGACAACGCCAAAGCTCGATACCCTCATCAAACTCATGCGGGCCCTTGACCTGAGACTCCAGGTGGCTACAGCAGGTTGACAAAATCAAAACGCAATAACATCCCCTTCATCATAGATACATTTACTGATTGGACCGTTGCAGATGCAGCAATCCAGGCCCTTACTTTCATTCAGAGTTCTATTATGAGTCCGCTTTCGCGTGTAGTGGTGAAGCGGGTTTGTAAGGTTGGAACCCGTTTGACATGCAACGTTTCTCGGAGTCAGATACTGAAACTCAAATGATAAAAGGACCCTACCACCGCTAACGCGGTCCCCCTCCCACTTCTCAGGGGAGGCAATGCTACACGGTGCTTCAAACCGACTGTTTTTTATCCCTGAAATCAGTAACACAGAACTCACGACTGTAAGCGGTTTCCATCCTGAATCGTCAGCGGGGCCGTCATATGCAAGGAGGATGGAGGGAGGCGTAGCGGGGCTACGTTGACCGACGACGACGCGGCAGATGATAGTCACGCTGGCGAGGCAGGGAAAATAAGTCACCGGTCGTGGGTCCGACTACTAGTCACCATATGTTACCTATGGTATAATAAAAAAATAATAAAACAGAAACAGTTCCGGCTGTTTCTATGAATAGATAAGAGGAGGAAGTAATGGATAACAAAGAACTTGTCATTGTTGTCGATTTTGGCGGACAGTACAATCAGCTCATTGCACGTCGTGTCCGTGAAAATCATGTATACTGTGAAGTATATCCGTATCATAAAGCCGTAGCAAAAATCAAGGAGCTGCAGCCGCAGGGGATTATTTTTACAGGCGGCCCGGCTAGTGTGTATGAAGAAAATGCTCCTAAGATAGAAGCGGATGTATTTGAACTGGGAATCCCTGTACTTGGTCTTTGTTATGGCATGCAGTTCATGGCCCAGACGCTGGGTGGGGAAGTGCGTCATGCCGACCGCCGCGAATTTGGCAAAACGGAAACTGACGTAGATACATCGTCGCCGCTTTTCAAGGGACTGGCGGCAAAAGAAATCGTCTGGATGAGTCATCAGGATTATGTAGCAAAGTTGCCGGCTGGCTTTTCTATCGTTGCTCATTCGGAAAACTGCCCTGTTGCGGCTATGCAAAATACAGAACGCAAGCTGTACGCCATGCAGTATCATCCTGAAGTGCTGCATACGGAACATGGTAAGGAAATGCTTCACAACTTCCTCTTTGAAGTCTGCGGATGTACGGGTTCGTGGACGATGGCCAATTATGCTAAGACGGCTATTGCTCATATTAAAGAAACGGTCGGCGACGGCAAGGTTGTGCTGGCTTTGTCTGGTGGTGTCGATAGTTCCGTTGCCGCTGCCCTGATTTCGAAAGCTGTAGGAAGCCAGCTGACATGTATCTTTGTCGATCACGGCCTGCTTCGCAAAAATGAAGGTGATGAAGTAGAAGCGGCTTTTAAAGACAGCGGGATGAATTTTGTCCGCGTCGATGCTTCTGAACGCTTCCTGGGGAAATTGGCCGGTGTGACCGATCCGGAACGGAAGCGGAAGATCATCGGTGAAGAATTCATCCGTGTATTTGAAGATGAAGGCCGCAAAATCGGAGCTGTCGATTTCCTCGCCCAGGGAACGATTTATCCGGACGTCATCGAATCCGGTGCCGGTGATGCAGCCGTCATCAAGAGCCATCACAATGTAGGCGGGCTCCCGGCTGTCGTCGATTTTAAAGGTCTCATTGAACCCCTTCGCAATCTCTTTAAGGATGAAGTCCGCGAACTGGGAGCCGAACTGGGCCTGCCGGAATATCTCGTGTGGCGTCAGCCGTTCCCCGGTCCGGGTCTAGCTATCCGCATCATGGGTGAAATTACAAAAGAAAAACTCAGCATTCTGCGCGATGCCGATGCCATATTCCGGGAAGAAATCGCCAATGCCGGCCTGTCCCGGGATATCAACCAGTACTTCGCCGTACTGACCAATAATCGCTCTGTCGGCGTCATGGGTGATTTCCGTACCTATGATTACACACTGGCACTGCGCGGCGTTACGACGACGGACTTTATGACGGCAGACTGGGCACGCATCCCTTATGATGTACTGGATAAAATCTCCAGCCGCATCGTCAATGAAGTAGATCACATCAACCGTATCGTGTACGATATTACGAGCAAACCACCTTCCACCATTGAATGGGAATAATAGCAAAAAATCCCCACAAACCGCTAGTAAGCAGCTTGTGGGGATTCTTTTTTTGCATCTAAGAGAAGAATGAAAGATGTTCAAATCAAATTATTCTGCTGGGCAATTTCTCTTACTTTTTGAAGAGGTAATTCAAGAAATTTGGCTATTTTTTCCATGCTGTTTCCTTCTTTTAGCATTTTAATCGTCATCTTCACAGCAAACCGCTCTTCTCCCTGCTTTACCCCTTCTTCCCGTCCTTGTTCTATTCCTTCCCGGCGTTCCTGTGCTAATAGTGCTGTCAGTTTCATATACTCCCGCCTCGTTTCTCTTTACTTAAAAATTATTATACCATGAATGGTTTATCAAACAAACATTCTTTTTCCTTGACTCTTTTCCGTTACCGGTTTTACAATGGAATAAGAATATGAGTCTGTTTTTTTATAAGAAAAACTATGAGAAATATTTATGAAAGGAGAATTACGCAATGAGTCATGATTGCTTTTCTTTTATCATTTATATAATTCATGCATGTGCTAATCAATGGAACACGTCTCCTTCGAAAGTATACAAAGCATTGAAACAAAGTGGCTGTCTGAACCAGTACTTGATTCCTCATTTTGATATACTGCATACGCAGAGTACAGATTATATTGTTGAAGATGTAGCAACGTATCTAAGAGAAAGAGAGGTTGCTGTATGATTGTCTATCATGGATAAAATTGCATTGTTGACCATCCTGATATTTACCATTCTTTTCATAATCTGGATTTTGGCAAAGGATTTTATGCTACGAGTAATCATCAACAAGCTGAACGATGGGCCAGACGAAAATCTGATTTAAAAAAATCTTCAAAGGCAATCGTCAATATTTATAACATGAACAATTCTATGAAGGAATTAAAAGTATTAGATTTCGGTGAAAATTTATATGAATGGATTGACTTTGTATGTCAGTGTCGGGATGGTGAAACCGGGTATCAGCAATATGATATTATTATTGGTAAAGTTGCTAACGATAAAGTATTTCGAGTAGTAGATATGTATCATTCTGGCATCTGGGATAAAGATAGGGCACTGAAAGAAATTAAAGTTTATCCGACATACGACCAGATTGCTTTTATTACTCAAAAAGCAATCTGGTCAAGTCTCCAGTTTCAAGAATATGAAGAGGTATAATTATGGATGGGGAAATGCTGGAAAAATATTATCAAGAAAATCTTGAAGAAAAAATTATTGCCTATTTAGCGGAAGTTAAACACATTACGTTACAGCAAGCAATGGACATCTACTACCATAGTCAATTGGCCGATAAAATACATCAGGGAAAAGAAGGAATCCAATATTTAGATTATAAAGTGCTGGTTGAAATTTTATGTCAGACAGAGCCAGAACTTTTTCATGAAAATTGATTATTGTCTAAGGTAGTTGAAGAAGGAATAATAACAGTAAAACCCCCCACAAACCGCTAGTAAGCAGCTTGTGGGGATTCTTTTTTTGCGTCTAAGAGAAGAAGAATAAAAGGCGTTTACCCCTTCTTCCCGTCCTTCCCGGCGTTCCTGTGCTAATAGTGCTGTCAGTTTCATATACTCCCGCCTCGTTTCTCTTTACTTAAAAATGATTATACCATGAATGGTTCAGCCTTGTGAACGGCCTGGGATCACCAGCAGGTGCATATACTCGATTAATCAATCATCTTAGACTATTGGCTATTTGCAAGGGTGTTCTTTAATTTCTAGTCGGCTTTCACTGGCGAATTTTATGACGTAGTTTTCCGTTATGTTTAGTATCTTCATGATTCTTTCTGTTTCCAAATGCTCTTTTAAACACCGATATAGAACATCTTCACGACTTTTTATCAGCCCGGTCATGAAGCTATAGACATATCCTTCGGCTTCTTCTCCTACTAGTCCCTCTTCAGCAGCATTTTTTTGGATTTCGTCCAGTTTACCGCTACGAACCAGATGACGAATTAACATTTCCCGGCTTGCCAGTTCGTCGTCGCTTGGCAGCTTATCTTCCTGGATATTATTCAGACAATTCTGAACAATTGTGTAATCAATTGTAAAAACCAGATTGTCCATATTTGGCCGGTTCTTTTTGTTTGGTGTATACCAGTCGCATGTTTCCAGTCGCTCCGCTTCTGGAGCCCGGGGCCTCATATAGATATTCGTAATTTCTTGATAGTTTTCATCACAATCGACGACAATCCAATCATCAAAATAATTGAATACAGGTCTGTGAAGTTCGTACAATTCATGTAATGGATAGTCTGAGTCTAAAATAGCTTTTTTTACTTCTTCTGCGTTTATCCCAAGGTCTGATAAATAGGGAAGGAAATCAGGGTCTGCATCTGGATATTTATCAAAAATAAATTTGCCAATTTCATGCTGGACTGCTGAAAGATAGACAAATTCAAATAAGTCATCATCTAAATGATTGTATACCAGAAATAATGGTATTTTAACGCGAAACGGGCTTGGGATGACATAATACCAATCCCCGTCAGGTTCGCGGAAATATCCATAGTCTATAAAAGCAATTTGACTGAACATCCACCTTTCACTTTTATTCCGGTTCATGGGGGAATTCGCCGGAACTGTACTCCAGATCCAGCTTTTAAAATGTTCGCTTCCTGGAATACCCAGATGGCTTATTTCGCCTAAGGCAAATAATCTTTCTACATCTTCATCATCCTGATACGTTAGAGCGGATATGCCGACGTTTTTGAAATATCCTCCATTTCCGCTCCAGCCATATTCGATTCCTTTATCGGGCAGCCTCCGGGCAATTATTGATATATCACCCATGTAATTCCACCTCCTCGTTCCTGTTTAGATGTTTGTTATTCTATTATATCGGATATATGGGATTGCATCAAAACATTCCTTTCTTTACGCGCAGGATGTTGCGGTATTGTCTGAAATTAGGTATGATGGTAATAAAGTTACGAAGAAAGAGGCGAGGACGGTGCTTCAACAGATAATATTAGAAAATTTTTGTCAACATGAACAATTACAGTGGCAGTCATTGCAAAATATAAATTTGATAATCGGCGAAAATAGTAGTGGAAAGACGATTTTACTAAAAGCGATATATTCTGCTTTACGGGTTTTGGAACAGTTTGGCAAGGGAAATGATAAGCGTGAATTGGCAGATATTTTGGCAGAGAAATTGTACTGGACTTTTCAAGTAGAAGCACTAGGAGACTTGGTTGAAAAAGGGAAAAGTGCGCTGAATTTTTCTATGATTGAGGACTCAGCCGAATTTTGTTTTACTTTCGGCAAAGATACGAATATGAAAATCAGTAAAATTCGAAATACCTTTGATACACCTCGTCAGAATAAAGCTGTTTTTATTCCTGCGAAAGAAGTCTTATCGTTATTTAATATCATCCTAAAATCGCGAGATCAAGATTCACTCTTTGGATTTGATGACACATACCTTGATTTAGTTAAAGCATTGCAAATTGCCCCGCAACGAGGACGTAATTTTGATGCATTTGCTGATGGACGGAAAAACTGGAACAGGTCATCAAGGGAAAAATAGAATATGATGATCAAAAGAATGAATGGTACTATAAACGAGGAAATGCGCGTTTTACGATTGGTATGACTTCGGAAGGCGTAAAAAAGATTGCTATTTTTAATCGCTTACTCTCTAATCGTTATTTGGATAATCATGCAGTTATCTTTATTGATGAATTGGAATCAGCACTTCATCCGAAAGCAATTTCCGATTATTTGGATATGATTTTTGAATTGTCTCAAGCGGGTGTTCAGTTCTTTATTGCCACTCATTCATATTTCGTCATAAAAAAATTGTACCTTTTGGCTAAAATGCATAATCTGTCTGTTCCTGTGTTATCTTTGACAGTCGATGGAAAGCCCGCTTATGACGATATGGCCGATGGGATGCCTGATAATTCCATTATTGGTGAATCCATCCGATTGTACCAGCAAGAGGTAGATTGGTCGTTAGGGGGATAGATATGCTTGCTTTTATAGTGGTGTACAGGCTGTGGAAGGAAATGTTGTATTAGGAACAAAACTTCAAAGGTGCTTATATTCTTGCCCGAAAATTCAATTCATCTTAATTATTAAGAATCATCAGAAAGAATGGTGCAATTCAGTACAAGATGCTTTGCAGAAACGATTGCATGCTCTTTTGAAAATTTGGAAAGCAGAAGTTATAGTAATCAATGAAGTTCAAGCATTAAAATATCATTTATGCCAGGAATGACACATAAATAATAAATATGTGGTGAAAGGGGAGGACGGTATGTTACAGATTGGGCTTACGGGAGGTATTGCTTCGGGAAAGAGCACGGTTGTAGCCATGCTGCGTCAGCTGGGAGCGGGGATTATCGACTGTGATCAGCTTGCCCATGATGTCGTGCGTCCCGGATCTTTTGGGCTGAAAGAGGTAGCAGAGGCATTCGGGCCGCAGGTTTTGTGTGCAGATGGTTCGATGGACCGGGCTTATATGGGCCGCGTTGTGTTTGGAAATAAGGAGAAAAAGGCTCAGTTGGAAGGTATTTTATTTCCTCTGATCCAGCGGGAAATTGATAACAAAATTGAAATAATTAAAACAAAAAAAGAAAATCCTGCTATTTTCCTTGACATGCCATTGCTATTTGAGATAAAATACGATTCGTACGTTGATGAAGCATGGCTCGTATATGTGGATCCGGCAACACAGCTTTCGCGGCTGATGGCCCGGAATCATTACACCAGAGACGAAGCAATGGCACGCATCCATGCTCAACTTCCTATTGATACAAAACGGTCATTGGCTCAGGTAATCATCGACAATACCGGTTCTTTGGAAGATACAGAAGAACAGGTGCGGTACGAATGGCGTGAACTGATGAAACGAATTCAATCTGGGGAGTAAGCAGTGAGACGGAGACATAATACAAAGGTAAAAATTATTGCAGCTGTATTGGTTGCCTGTTTCTCGGTATCGTATTTCTTTGGATGGAAAGACGATGTGATGCGTAAAATCGTATATCCTCTGCAATACGACTATATGGTCAGGCAGTATGCCTATGAAAACCATATTGATCCGGCGCTAGTAGCGGCGGTCATTCTGGTGGAAAGCAAGTTTGACCAGTCGGCTTCTTCTCATCGCGGCGCCAGCGGTCTGATGCAAATTATGCCTCAGACCGGGAAATGGATTGCTGAAAAGATGGGGATGGAGAATTTCCAGCCGGCTCAGCTGAACGACGTACAGACGAATATCAGGATGGGTACCTGGTATCTGGCATATCTTCTCAAAGAGTATGATGGCAACAAGGTTTTAGCTCTGGCTGCGTATAACGCTGGCCGTGGTCATGTCGATTCCTGGATGGAAGAATATGGCTGGGATAAAAACTTTGAAAAAGTTGAAGAAATACCCTTTACAGAAACGAGAGAGTATGTTAGAATAGTCTTGTTGAACGAAAGGCAATACAAAAAACTGTATAACTTTTAATTTCTTTTTTATGCGGTTGTGGCGGAATGGCAGACGCGCTGTCTTCAGGCGGCAGTGATCATCGATCGTGTGGGTTCAACTCCCACCAACCGCACCATTTTTTTGCCCTATGGATGATACATTGATTGAAACAGTCAAACAATGGAATATCACTTTGAGTCTCCCACTTCAGGTGGGAGATTTTAAGTTAACGGCAGAACAGCGCATGATACGGGAGAAGGAAAAGGATAAAGAATATCTGATCTTCCTGTATACGAATGCAGATAATGGCTGGACTGTGCGGGGAACCATCAATCCGGAAACGAATGAATTGTTTGTCCGTACGGATATAGGCATGCTGGAGTTTGCGCTGATTGAATTTATTACGGAAGATTTTAACAGCTTCCGTAATATGGTAGAGTCCCGGCTTCCGGAGCTGATCCGTACGTATTATGTAGACCGGGAAGAGAATTTCAGTGTCCTTTTGAAAAACAAAGGAATCACTACGGTGGACTGGGATTCGTTCCTGCCGGAATCATATGCTGGTTTCAGACGACTGATCCGTCCCAATGATGCCGTGCGGATCATCAACGGTTCCTACATGATCCTGGCTTATTATGATGCAGCGACACGCAGCGGGCTGTCTCTTATGTACAACATACTCCGGGATGATTTTTTCGCCGAACGGCGTATCCATAATTTCCCCAATCTGGTACATGATTTTGACAGCAGTGACCTGAAAGTACTCAAACGGGCATTGCAGGAGCGGCTCTTGCCCGTGCTGGACGCTATTGCTGCTGATTTAAAAACGGCGGAATGAGTGTTTTTCATTGTCAGAAAACGCCGTTGGTGGTATACTTTAGTTAATTAGATGTAAACTTTTCTAAGAGTGGGTGTGAGCCCACTCTTAACTTTTACTTACATGGTTTCGTCGGGAAAGATACAGGTGAATTATGAGACGCGAACATATTGAAGAACTGGTAGCTGCGGAAGTAGAGGAAATCATTGCCGGTACGGCATTGGAACTCGTTGATGTGGAGTACGTCCGTGAACGTAACTGGTATTTGCGGGTCTTTATTGACAAACAGGGCGGCGTCGATCTGGAAGACTGCCAGGCCGTCAGCGAAAAGCTCAGTAAAATACTGGATGAAAAAGATCCCATCAGCGACAATTATCTTCTGGAAGTATCTTCCCCGGGATTGGACCGGGTCCTGAAAAAAGAAAAAGATTTTGTCCGTTACCAGGGCCGCGATGTCGATATCCATTTCTTTAAGCCCCATAATGGAACGAAACTTCTGACAGCTGTACTGAAAGGCCGTGATGGAGATGTCCTGACGGTCAGCCATGATGAAACGGAAGAAACGCTGGACATGAAAGATATATCCCAGATCCGGTTACATATTGATTTTTAGTGGAGGTACATGAAAGTGAATAAGGAATTACTCAATGCAATTGCCTATTTGTCCAAGGAAAAAGGCGTTTCTGCCGATGTCATCTGTGATTCGCTGGAAGCGGTCCTGATTACGGCTTATAAAAAAGAACCGGACGCCAATCCCAACGCCGTTGTCGAATTAAACCGCCAGACCGGCGATTACAAAATCCTGGCTCCGAAAACGGTAGTGGAAACGGTAGAAGATGAAGATTCTGAAATTTCTCTGGCTATGGCACAAATCCTGAATCCGGAATATTCGGAAGGGGATGTCATCAACGTCAATGTAACGCCGAAGAATTTTGGCCGTGTTGCGGCCCAGGCTGCCAAGCAGGTCATGATCCAACGGTTGCGTGAAGCCGAACGGAGCATCGTCTATGATGAATTTTCCAACCGCCAGGATGATATCATTACGGGAATCATCCAGCGCATCGAACAGCGGAATGTCTATGTCGATCTGGGAAAAGCAGAAGCGGTTCTGCCTGTTTCGGAACAGATTCCGACGGAAACGTATACCATTGGCCAGCGCATCAAGTGTTATGTCGTAGAAGTGCGCAAGACGACCAAGGGTGCCCAAATCCTCGTTTCCCGGACTCATCCGGGCCTGCTCAAACGCCTGTTTGAACTGGAAGTCCCGGAAATTTATGATGGCGTCGTAGAATTAAAATCCGTCGCCCGTGAACCGGGACGCCGGTCGAAAATTGCCGTCTATTCCCGTGATGAAAATGTAGACTGTGTCGGCGCCTGTGTCGGACCGAAAGGGACACGGGTGCAGAATATCGTGACAGAACTGCAGAATGAAAAGATAGACATTGTAAAATGGGATGAAGATCCGGCAGTCTATATTGCCAATGCACTGAGTCCGGCTACGGTAGTTTCGGTAACAGTGGATGAAGCAGAAAAAACTTCCAATGTCGTCGTTCCGGATTATCAGCTTTCCCTGGCCATTGGCAAGGCCGGACAGAATGCCCGTCTGGCAGCCAAACTCACGAACTGGAAGATTGATATCAAGAGTGAAAGCCAGGCAGCGGAACTGGCGGAACAGAAAGTGGATGAACCGGCAGGTGAAGAGCTGGACGGCGATGATCTGTTAGCGGATCTGGCTATGCCGTCTGCTCCGGAAGCGGAAGATGCAGCAGCTGGTAATGTGGAAACGGACCAGCATACAGAAGAGTAGGTGAAGCCATGAAAAAGAAAAAAATTCCGTTGCGGGTCTGTGCCGGCTGCCAGGAACAGAAGAGCAAGAAAGAGATGATCCGTATTGTACGCACGCCCGAAGGGAATGTCGAAATCGACAAGACAGGGAAAAAATCGGGACGTGGCGTGTATATCTGCCAGAATCCGGACTGCCTGGAAAAGGCATACCAGGAACACCGTCTGGAACGCTCTTTGAAAACGAAAGTATCTCCTGATATTTATGAAGAGCTCCGCAAGGATCTGGAATGACAGAGAAGGAACGGATCGGCAATCTTCTGGGTCTTGCCTGTCGGGCACGGAAGACGGTGTGCGGCGATTTTGCTGCAGAAACGTATTTGAAGAAACGTACCGTACCGCTTCTGTTTGTAGCCAGTGATGGCGGTGAAAATGCAGAAAAATACCGCCGCGTGGCTGCGCGCAGGAATATAGTGGTAGTAGATATATATACGAAAGAGGAACTGGGCAGAACTGTCGGGAAGTCTCAGAATGTAGTTGTACTACTGACGGACCGGGGATTTGCCAAAGCGATAGATGACGTGATGAAGGCGACGAAGAAGGGGGCAACCAGATGACGAAACGAGTATATGAAGTGGCAAAGGAACTGGGCGTATCGGCCAGCGATATCATAAAGACTCTGGGAGAACACAATATTAAAGCAACGAATTTTTCCGGTGTGGATGACCAGGCAAAGCATGTACTGGATAAGGCGTATGCACCGAAAAAGGAACATGCAGATGCCCATGGTGCAAGAAAAAAGGCGGCCATGCAGGCAGGGAAAAATAACGGTCAGAATGCCCGTAAAAATGAACAGCGGACAGAAAAGAATAACAAGAACCGGAATGCCCGTTCGCAGAATAATCAGGGACACCGGCCGGAAACTGAAAAGGGCAATGCAAAAAAAGAAGCACAGCCCCGCAATAATTTTAATCGCCAGCAGCAGAATATGAAGAAAAATCAGCAGACCAACCAGAATAATCAGGGCAATCAGAATACGAACCATAAAGCGAACGGGAATGGTAAGAATGGCAGTCAGCCAGCCCATGAAACGGATACGAAACGGACGAAGTATTTTGGTCACAGCCAGCAGAACAATGCAGGCCGTAATGACAGCCGTAAGAACAATAAACATGGCGGATCTGCCGGTCATAATGGCAAAAACGGGCCGGGCAGCCAGAACCGGCCTCATACGCTCCTGTCCAATGTCCTGAATAAAGGCAAGAATAAGAACAAACGGAATAAGAACCAGCACGGCGGCCAGCATGCGGCCATGCAGGAAGCTCCGTCGAAAAAGAAGAATTATCCTACGTCTATCGAACTTCCGGAAACGATTATCGTCAAAGATTTTGCCGAACGGCTGGGCCGGGAAGTCAGCGAAGTCATCAAAAAACTGCTCATGGGCGGTATTATGGCTACTATCAATCAGGAAATCGATTATGATACGGCTTCTCTGATTGCTGATGAATTTGGTGTGGCTGTTACGAAAGAAGCACCGCCGGAAGATCCCACAGAAATTGAAGAAATCATCGATCCGCCTGAATCCCTTCAGCCGCGTCCCCCTGTTGTCACGATTATGGGGCACGTTGACCACGGCAAGACGAGTCTGCTCGACGCTATCCGTCAGAGTCATATTACGAGTCATGAAGCAGGCGGTATTACCCAACATATCGGGGCGTATCAGGTCCGCTATGAAGGCAAGAAAATCGTATTCATGGATACGCCGGGGCATGAAGCCTTTACGGCAATGCGTGCCCGCGGTGCCCAGGTAACGGATATTGCCGTCCTCGTCGTCGCCGCCGATGATGGCGTTATGCCCCAGACGATTGAATCCATCAACCATGCCAAATCGGCAGGAGTTCCGATTATCGTGGCCATCAATAAAATCGATAAAGAAAGCGCCAATCCCCAGCAGGTCATGCAGCAGCTGACAGAATATGGCCTGATTAGTGAAGAATGGGGCGGCGATACGATTATGGTCCCCGTTTCAGCCCATAAAAAAATCGGTCTGGATGATTTGCTGGAAAATATTCTGGTCCTGGCAGAAGTGCTGGATCTGAAAGCCAATCCGAACCGTCCGGCCCAGGGCGTCGTCATCGAAGCCAAACTGGATAAAGGCCGTGGTCCTGTAGCTTCGGTACTGATTCAGAAAGGGACTCTCCATGTAGGGGATACGATCATCGTCGGCTCCTGCTATGGCAAGGTCCGGGCCATGACCAATGAACGGGGAGAACGGGTCAAGAAAGCAGAACCGTCTATCCCGGTTGAAATACTGGGCCTCAATGATGTACCGGAAGCCGGGGATATCCTCGATGCAACGGACGAAAAGACAGCCCGTTCTGTGGCAGAAAAACGACTGGAAAAGAAACGGTCGTCGGAATTACATGTCAATGCCAAGGTTACTCTGGATGATCTGTTCAATCAGATCCAGCAGGGTGAATTGAAAGAATTGTCTCTCATTGTCAAAGGCGATGTACAAGGGTCCGTAGAAGCTCTGAGCCAGTCGCTCATGGCCATCAAGAGTGATGAAGTCCGTATTTCCATTGTCCATGCCGGCGTAGGTGCTATCAATGAATCGGATATCATGCTGGCATCGGCATCGAACGCCCTCATCATCGGTTTCAATGTCCGTCCTGATGCATCGGCCCGCAAGGCTGCTGAACATGAAAACGTCGATATGCGTACGTACCGGGTCATCTATGATGCCATCAACGATGTCGAAGCGGCTATCAAAGGGATGCTGGAAAAGAAATACGAAGAACATATTACCGGCCGGGCGGAAGTACGCAAAGTCATTACGACTCCGAAGGTCATTGTCGCCGGTTCGTATATCAAAGAAGGCAAGATCACCAGCACGTCCAAAGTGCGCCTGATCCGCAATGGCATCGTCGTCCATGAAGGCGAAGTAGACGGTCTGCGCCGCTTTAAAGATGATGTCAAGGAAGTCGCCGAAGGATATGAATGCGGGATTACACTGGAAAATTACCGTGATATCAAGGAAGGCGACGAAATCGAAGCGTACGAAATGGTAGAAGTCGAACCGGAATAAAGTGAGGGAAGACAACTATGGGAGAATTACGAGTACGTAAAATACAGGAATTTATTAAACAGGAAGTTTCCAATATTATTTTGCGGGAGCTGAAAGATCCGCGCATCGGGTTCATTACGGTAACCGATGCACGGATTACGGGCGATTTGCGGGAAGCGACGGTATATGTCAGCCTGTTTGGCAGCGATGCCGAAAAGGCCGATACGCTGAAAGCTCTCAAAAGCGCAAACGGGTATATCCGTTCCGAGGTCGGGAAACGGCTGGGAATCCGCTATTCTCCGACTATTGAATTCAAGGAAGATACGTCCCTGGATTACGGAATGAAAATCGATAAGATTTTGCGCGATATAGAAAAGAAGGACTGATGTCCATGACTATTACACCAGAAGAAATCCGGCATCTGCTGCAAGGCTACAGCCATATCCTGCTGACAGCCCATGTCAATCCCGATGGTGATGCCATCGGTTCCCTGGCTGCTATGCAGGACTATCTGGACCGCCTGGGCAAACAGGTCGTCACGGTCGTAGACGATGACATTGACGACAAGTTTTTCTTCCTGCCTGGTGTCAGCCGGTTTAAAAAGCCGTCTGCTGTCCATACGGATGATTCCTGGCTGACGGTTATTCTCGATGCGACGTCAGCTGACCGCTGCGGTGCTGCTGAATCCTTGATTCATGGTGCCGTGCTGAATATCGACCATCATATCTCCAATGCCCATTTTGCCCGGTATGAATATGTCCGGCCCGAATGTGCAGCGACGGGTGAAATCCTGACACAGCTCTTCCTTGCCTGGGGAGACGGATTGAATCAGGCGGAGGCTATGGCCCTGTATATGGCTATTGCCACAGACAGCGGGTTCTTTAAATTCAGCAATACGACGGGACAGACCCTGCGTATGGCAGCGGCTCTCGTAGACGCCGGTGCTATGCCCCATGTCATTTCGGAACATCTGGAAGCCCAGTCTCTGATAAAGCTTCATGCCTTGTCGGAAGTGCTGAAACATATAGAATTGTTCGGTGATAACAAAGTAGCCGGTATTACTTTTTCTCCCGATGTCCTGAAGTATACAGGAGAACACACGGGCGGATATATTGATTATGCCCGTACGGTCAAAGGGGTAGATGTAGCCTTTACGGTAAAGTATATCAGCGATGAGGAAACCAGGGTCAGCCTCCGTTCCAAAAAGGCCGATGTCAATGCCATCGCTGCCGTCTTTGGCGGCGGCGGTCATGTCCGCGCGGCAGGATGTACCATCGGGGCGCCTCTGGAAAAAGCAAAGAAAATGCTCATAAAGGAAATTTTAAAGACCGTATGATACAAGGAATTGTCAATGTGTTAAAACCGACTGGCATGTCCAGTCATGATATAGTAAGTCAGATGCGCCGTATCTATGAGATGAAAAAAATCGGTCATGCCGGTACGCTGGATCCATTGGCGGCAGGCGTACTGCCCGTATATCTGGGGCAGGCAACGCGGCTTATCGAATATGGAGACAGCGATACAAAAACGTATCATGCAGAATTCCTGCTGGGAATTGCGACCGATACAGAAGATATTACCGGCCAGGTCGTAGACCGGAAACCCGTTCCCGCTGTGAGCACTGCAGACATGACAGCGGCTCTGCAGCATTTCAAGGGCACCATCAGACAGACGCCATCACGGTATTCTGCCATCAGCATTCATGGTGTGAAGGCATATAAACTGGCCCGGAACCATCAGGATTTTACCCTGCCGTCCCGGGATATCACCGTGCATGATATACGGCTCTTATCCTGGCAAGGACACCGCGGTACCCTGGCCGTGACCTGCTCCAAAGGGACCTACGTCCGCTCTCTGATCCGTGATCTCGGTGAGTACCTGGGAACCTGTGCCTGTATGTCGTATCTGGTGCGCGTACAGGCCGGCGTATTCACCATCGAGGATGCGGCGACACTGGAAGAACTGACCCGTGACCCGCTGCGCTATGTCCTGCCATCCGATGCGTCCATGGGAGCCGTGAGAAAAGTGACGCTGCCCCGGGAAAAATGCCTGTATCTGCTGCAGGGCCGGCCTGTCCCCTTTGCCGGCCGGCAGATGACGCACGGTGAAATCCTGCGTATTTATACGGAACAGGGCGGGCTTACGGGAATTGCCCGGTTCGATAAAGAACATCATGTCATCCGTCCGCACAAAATGTTTGCGGATTCATTGTGAGGTAATTGACGATGCAAGTATTTCATTCTTTTGAAGAAGCGCAAGACTATACGGCGACGGTAGTGGCTCTGGGAACGTTTGATGGCGTACATCTGGGACATCAGATGGTCATGAAGACGGCCATTGATACGGCACGCAAGATGCAGGCCAAAGCCGTAGTCGTGACCTTTGCAGCTCATCCGCTGTCCGTACTGTGTCCGGAAAAGGAACCGGTACGTCTGGCTACGGTGCAGCAGAAAGAGCGGTATATACGAGAACTGGGGCTGGATGGTCTCGTGCTTCTGCCCATGAATCGTCATCTCATTGATGAATCGCCGGATGAATTCTGCCAGCAGCTGCTGGATTATCTGCATCCCCGGTCGGTCGTAGTGGGGGCCAATTTTACCTATGGTGCCAAAGCGGCAGGCAATACGGAAACGCTGCGGGCTTTTATGGATGCCCATGGGGTGCCGGTCCAGGTACTGCATCTGCTGGAACGGCCCGGCAGGGCAACTCCTATCAGCAGCACGGTCATCCGCAAACTAGTCCTGCTGGGACATATGGAAACAGCGGCCGGTCTGTTGGGCAGGCCCTTTGAAATCGAAGGGCTGGTCGTAGATGGAGATCACCGGGGACGGACTATCGGGTTCCCGACGGCCAACATGGAAATCGATCCCTGCATGGCCATACCGCCTGATGGTGTATATGCAACTGATGTATTTGTCGATGGAGCCTATTGGCCGGCTATGACCAATATTGGCGACAATCCGACTTTTACCAATCAGACCCGCCGGATAGAAACGCATATCATTAACTGGCAGGGAACCGTTTATGGACGATCCTTGTGTGTCCGCTTTTATAAGCGTCTGCGTCATGAAATCACCTTTCAGACGACGGAAGCATTGCAGCGTCAGATGATACAGGATCAGGAAGAAACATTGAACTATCTGAAACGGATATAACCGGGTCTGCCCGTCAGGGCAGGCTCTTTTTTTAATCTGATTTTAATGTGATTTTAATTTAATTCTCATCTGGCTTAAATTGAATTTATGGCATAACAATGATATAATTAAAGCATAGATAAAGGTTGCGTTCAGTTTTGCGAAGGAGTGGTAGAGTATGGAATACAAATTTTCAGATCTTGCAAATGGATTAAAAGCTTCGGAAATACGTGAACTGTTAAAATTGACAGCCCAGCCAGAAATTATTTCGTTTGCCGGTGGTCTTCCGGCTCCGGAATTATTCCCTCTGGAAGAATTAAAGAAGGTAGACATTGAAATTATTGATAAAGACGGGAAAGCGGCTGTACAATATGGCACGACTGAAGGTTATGTACCACTGCGGCAGCATATCTGTGAACGGATGAAAAAATCGTTTATGGTCGATTGCGGAGTCGATGAAGTCTTTATTACATCAGGGTCACAGCAGGGCCTGTCCTTTATCCCCCAGATTTTTATCAATCCGGGCGACATCATGCTGGTTGAAAGTCCGACCTACCTGGGCGCTCTCAATGCATTCAAACTGTGCGGACCGAAGTTTGTAGAACTTCCGACCGATGACAAAGGCGTCATTCCGGAAGAATTAGAAAAAATCCTGAAAAAATATGGCGATAAGATCCGCCTGGCCTATGTCATTCCGGAATTCCAGAATCCGACAGGGGTAACGTGGCCTATCGAACGGCGTAAAGCGTTCATGGAACTCATTAACCAGTATAACTTCCCGGTTATTGAAGATGATCCGTACGGCGAACTCCGCTATGATGGCGACAAAGTTCCGTCTCTGAAATCAATGGATACGAAAGGCAATATTATATTCCTCGGTTCGTTCTCGAAGATCATGATGCCAGGTCTGCGTGTAGCCTGGATGGTAGCAGATCCGGCAATCATCGATAAATGCGTCAAATACAAACAGGCAGCGGATTTACAGACGTCGTCCTTTGCACAGCGCCAGGTATCTTTCTTCCTCGATATGTTTGATATCGATGCTCACATCAAAGATATTTGTGCCCTTTATGGCAAACGCCGCACCCTCATGCTCGACAAGATGAAAGAATACTTCCCGGCTGAATGCAAATTCACCTATCCGGAAGGCGGTCTCTTTACCTGGGTTGAACTGCCAAAAGGCATGGATGCCAAAGAATTGATGCCGAAAGTACTGGAAAAGAAAGTTGCCTACGTACCGGGCGGCGCTTTCTATCCGAATGGCGGCGGAGAAAACCATTTCCGCATGAACTATTCGTGCATGCCGGAAGATAAGATCATTGAAGGCGTAAAACGTCTGGGCGATGTACTGAAAGAAGAAATTGCCAAGATGAAATAAGGACTGAACGCAGAGAGCAGGGCAGGGAGAAAATTCCTGCCCTGTTTTTGTATGCCGCACAATTTTGTGCCATTGGGAGACTATTGTTATTTGCAATCTCTTTATGTTAGTGTTATAATTTGACCACTGGGGAGTAATATTAACATAGGGGTGATTTACATGACAAAATTTTCTGATTTTGCAAACACATTAAAGGCTTCTGATATTGCGGAACTGCTGGAACTTACGGAAAAACCGGAAGTGATTTCATTTGCAGGGGGGCTTCCGGCACCAGAATTGTTCCCGATTGAAGAAATGAAACAGGTCGATCAGGCAATTTATGAAAAAGAAGGCCGCAAGGCTGTTCAGTATGGTACGACAGAAGGGTATATCCCGCTGCGTGAAGAAATTGCCAGACGGATGAAGAAGTCTTTCTTTGTAGATTGCCAGCCGAAAGATATTGTCATTACGACGGGGTCACAGCAGGGGCTGTTCATCCTGTCACAGATTCTGGTCAATAAAGACGAAACGATTGCTATGGAAAGTCCGTCTTACATGGGTGCTATCATGGCTTTTAATCCTGTAAGACCTAATTATATTGAAGTACCTACGGATGACAAGGGGATTATTCCGGAAGAACTGGATAAAATCCTTGCTATAGACAAAAGCGTCCGCATGATTTATGTTATTCCTGAATTCCAGAACCCGACAGGTATTACCTGGCCGGTAGAACGCCGGAAAGCATTTATGGATGTCATCAACAAGTATGATGTGGTAGTCGTCGAAGACGACCCTTACGGTGAAATCCGCTATGACATCGAAAAGCTGCCGTCCCTGAAGTCCATGGATACGCAGGGGAAAGTCGTATTCCTCGGCTCATTCTCGAAGATTTTCATGCCGGGCCTGCGCTTAGGCTGGACGATTGCTAATCCGGAAATTATCGATAAATTCGTCAAATTCAAGCAGGCCGTCGATCTCGGCACTTCGACGTTTGGCCAGCGCCAGGCCGCATACTACTGCCAGATGTTTGATATGGATGCTCATATCAAAGAAATTAACGCTTTGTATGCCAAACGCCGCGATCTCATGTGCGAATCGATGAAAAAATACTTCCCTGCGGAATGCAAGTTTACGTATCCCCAGGGCGGCCTCTTCACATGGGTTACCCTGCCGGAAGGCATGGATGCCAAAGAATTGATGCCGAAGTGCCTGGCAAAGGATGTAGCCTATGTACCGGGCGGTATTTTCTATCCCAATGGCGGCAATGGCAATCACTTCCGCCTCAATTATTCCAATATGCCGGAAGACCGCATCGTAGAAGGCATCAAACGGCTGGGAGAAGTACTCAAAGAAGAATTATCGAAATAATCTGTGAATGTCTGGAAGAGTTCATGACAAAGGGCGTGCCGCTGGCATGCCCTTTTTTTAGAGAGGAGAGTTAGTTTTGCAGCCTTTAGATGTCCTGAAACAGTATTTTGGCTATTCGTCTTTCCGGCCTGGCCAGAAAGAGGTGATTGCTACGCTCATGGAGCATCGCGATTGTCTGGCTATTATGCCGACTGGTGCCGGTAAATCACTTTGTTTCCAGATACCAGGATTGCTCATGTCCGGTCTGACGCTGGTTATTTCTCCGCTCATTTCGTTAATGAAAGATCAGGTAGATGCACTCCTGGCACAGCATATACCGGCTGTATTCATTAACAGCCAGTGCACGCTGGAAGAGTCGAGACAGCGGTTTTCCGAGATACGCAGCGGCCGGGTCAGGCTCGTCTATATTTCTCCGGAACGGCTGCAGAATGAGTTTTTTACGAGTTTCATGCAATCGATGCCCATCGATATGGTCGTCATCGATGAAGCTCACTGTGTATCCCAGTGGGGGCATGATTTCCGGCCCGGATATTGTGCTATCCGTCCCTGGATTGAGGCACTGCCCCGCCGTCCTGTGGTGGCAGCGTTTACGGCAACGGCGACTCAAAAAGTCAAAGAAGATATGATGACACTGCTGGGCCTTAAGGATGAACGTGTCTTCATCGGTGGATTTGACCGGCCGAATCTCTATTTCCGCGTCGTCCGCGACGTGGACCGGGATTCTTTTGTCCTGGCCTATCTTGCCCGCAATAAAGGGGACAGTGGCATCATTTATGCGGCTACGCGGAAAGAAGTGGATCGTCTGTACAAGGAAATAAAAGCACGCGGATATGCCGTAGGCCGGTATCATGCCGGCATGACCGATGGGGCGCGTAAAAAGGTACAGGAGCAGTTTACCTTTGATAAAATCCCGGTTATCGTTGCGACCAATGCCTTTGGCATGGGCATCGATAAGAGCAATGTCCGCTACGTCATTCACTATCAGATGCCTAAAAACATCGAAAGTTATTATCAGGAAGCGGGCCGGGCAGGCCGGGACGGGGCACCCGGTGAATGCATACTGCTGTATAACCGCCGGGATATCATGATTCAGAAATTTCTTATTGAAAATTCTGTCCATTCGCCAGAACAGCAGGAAAAAGAACTGAGGATGCTGAACGCTATGGTGGAATATTGTGAGACCCGGCACTGTCTGCGCCGGTATATTCTCCAATATTTTGGCGAAAAACCATCGTGGGACCGTTGTGAAAATTGCGGTAACTGTGACCAGGAAGTCGTCAAAGAGGATACGACCCAGATTGTACGACCTATTTGTGTCTGTATCGATGAAGTAAAAGGCCGTTTTGGAATGACCATGGTCTGTGATATACTAAAAGGGAGTATGACCGCCCGGATCCGTCATTATGGTTTCCAGCGGTGTACGAGTTTTGGCATGCTCAGCAACTATACAGCCAGAGAAATCCGCGATATGGTCCGGCAAAGTCTGGAAGACGGGTTTGTCCAGCAGTCGGAAGGCCAATACCCGGTCCTTTCCCTGACAGCCGATGGACGGGACGTATTGAAAGGGCGGAAACGGGCCATACAGGAAATTGCCGTTGCGGCAGAAAAAGAACCGGCGGCCCGGCCGGTACGGAAGAAAAAGGCTGTATCGGAATCGATTGACGAAGAAGCCTGCCGGCCTCTCTTTGAGGTTCTCCGGTCGGTACGCATGGACCTGGCCAAAAAAGAACATATTCCGCCCTTTGTCATTTTCTCTGATGCCACGCTGTGGGAAATGGCGGCCAGCCGTCCCGTATCCGAAGAGGCGATGGCCCGGATCAAAGGCGTGGGTGAGTTCAAGCTGCACAAGTATGGCCGGATTTTTTGCCAGGCTGTCCAGAATTTTCAAACTACACAGGAGTGATGTACATGAGTTCAGCTGATACACAGTATCTGGATATGGTAGAACGGATTTTAAAACAGGGATATTATTCCAATAACCGCACGGGAATACCTACGTATAAACTTCCTCACCAGATATTTCAATTCGACCTGGAAAAGGAATTTCCGATTCTGACTACCAAGTTCGTTGCGTTTAAAACAGCCGTCAAGGAAATCCTCTGGATCTGGCAGCTTCAGAGCAATGATGTACGGGAACTGCAGAAGATGAACTGCCATGTCTGGGATGAATGGATGCGCCCTGATGGCACCATCGGAAAAGCCTATGGATATCAGATACGAAAATACAAGCAGGTGGACCATCTGCTGGATATGCTGCGGCACGACCCGCAGAACCGGAGGATGATTGTCACGTTGTGGAATATAGAAGACCTGCCTGATATGGCATTGCAGCCTTGCGCCTTCCAGACGTTGTGGGATGTCAGCGACGGACGGCTCAACTGCATGCTGGTGCAGCGCAGCGGCGATATGGGACTGGGAGTACCGTTCAATATGACGCAATATGCCGTACTCATTCACCTCATTGCCCAGACGGTCGGCCTGAAGCCGGGACTGTTTACCCATGTCATCAATAATGCCCATATCTATGAAAATCATGTAGAGGCCATGAAAACGCAGTTGGCACGGCGCGGTCAGGCGTTTCCGGCGCCCCGCCTCTGCATCAATCCTGATATCCATGATTTCTACCAGTTTACCATTGACGACATTGCCCTTGATGGGTATCAGCATCTGGGGAAACTGCCGATGGAGGTGGCTGTCTGATGCTGCATATGATTGCTGCCGTAGACAGGGCACGGGGAATCGGAAAGGATAATCACCTGCTCTGTCACTTGTCTGCCGATTTAAAGCATTTTAAGAATCTGACCATGGGGCACACGATGATTATGGGGCGGAAAACCTTTGAAAGTCTCCCGGGACTGCTACCGGGGCGGCCACACTGGGTCCTGACAGGACAGAAGGGCTACGAGGATACGCATCGCGGCATTACGGTATTTCATGATATCGATGATATGATGGAAGCTGTCCGGGATGATGAGGACTATTTCATCATTGGCGGCGCCTCCCTCTATACAGAATGTATGGGATGGGCTGACAGCCTGTATCTCACGGAAATTGATGCAGAACTTCCGGCTGATACATTTTTCCCCGAGCTGGACAGGACGCGCTGGCAGGAAGTCGAACGGGAAACCCATGGGGCAGACGAACGCAATGCCCATCCGTTCTCTTTTGTACATTATTTGCGTAAATAAGGATTTTTATTATGCTTTTGTATCATGATAAAAATAAGAAATTGGTTGACATTGAATGTTTGGTATGATACACTACCTATTAGAGCTAGAGAATAGCTGCATTTGTTTTTTTTAGGAGGATTTTGTTATGCACGGTAAAGTAAAATGGTTCAGCGCAGAAAAAGGTTATGGCTTCATTGAAAGAGAAGATGGCGGCGACGTTTTCGTACACTTCTCCGCTATTCAGGAAGACGGCTTCAAATCCCTGACAGAAGGTCAGGAAGTTGATTTTGATATCGTAGATGGTGCACGTGGTCCGCAGGCTGCTAACGTAGTTAAAGCCTAATCGAGCGCTTTCAGGATATAGACCTTTTAACCGGTAACCTCATGGTTGCCGGTTTTTTTTTCGGAAAACGGGAAATAAAAATATTAGTGAATTTTACTGCATATTTATTGCATAAAAACTTGAAATATACACTTTCGTGTGCTATGATATACACATATTCAAGAGAATATACAGGATTGATTGCATATGGAGGGTGAATATATATGAAACACGTCAACAGCTTTGCCGATTATACGGCCGATGAATTAAAAGGAATATTACTTCTGGCAGAAAAAATCAAACAGAACCAGCAGGCTTTTTCTCATTTACTGGATGGGAAGAAACTGTATACGTTGTTTGAAAAAACGTCGAACCGGACGTATTTATCGTTCAATATCGGAATGGAAGAACTGGGGGGCAAGTCCTATAACCAGCTCTGGAAAGACAGTAATTTTACGATTGGTGATCTTCCCAGTGAAGTAAAATACGTAGGCCGCAACGTGGACTGCATTATGGGGCGGTTTAAAAAATCCGAAACGACCCATGGTTTCATGGATGCGTCCATCGTCCCGGTCATCAACGGCTGCGATAATACATTCCATCCGACGCAGGCATTGGCCGATATGCTGACACTGTACGAAAAGACAGGTCATTTCGACGTCAAGGTCCTGTATACCGGCGCAAAAAATAATACGTACAACTCTCTCAGCGAAATCGTCACTATGCTGGGCGGTAAGATGTATGGACTGACTCCGTTCAGCCAGGTCATGGGTGTCGGCGATGAGTTCTACGAAGGACTCAAGGCGACGGGTCATTATGAAGAACTGCCGGACAATATCAGCAAGGAAGATTTGAAGAAAGTAGTGGCTGATGTGGATTGCGTCTATACGGATACCTGGGTCGATATGGAATTTTTCACCAATCCCGACTATGCGGATAAGAAAAACAAGATTATCAGCATGATGATGCCGTATCAGATTGATGCGGATCTGATGGCTGGTACAGATACGATGGTCTTCCATGATATGCCGATTCATCCGGGTTATGAAATTACCCAGGATGTAATGGAACAGCATCTGGAAACGATTCTCGATGAAGCCGAAAACCGTCGTCATGCCGAAAAAGGTCTCCTCGTGTATCTGATTACGGGTAAACTGGACTGGTAAAATTTTTGTGGGCAGTGCCTCTATAAACCGGAACTTATGGTTTTGGGTTATAGGGGCATTTTTCTTAGAAAATGCTTGCAGAAATGACAGGGGATAGGTACAATTTGAATAGAGTACCATGACAGCGGTATAAGGAGTGATGTCGATGTATGATTTTGAGTTTTATGCTCCCACGCGGGTTGTTTTCGGCAGAGGAACGGAAAACAAAGCGGGGGCACTCGTGAAAGAATATGGCGGAACATCCGCATTGATTCACTATGGCGGAGGCAGTGCCGTCCGTTCCGGTCTGATCCAGCGGGTCAGGCAGTCCCTGGAAGAAGCTGGCATTTCCTATGTCGAACTGGGCGGAGTCGTTCCCAATCCTCATTTGTCGCTGGTGTATCAGGGCATTGAACTATGCCGGAAGGCCCATGTTGATTTCATTCTGGCTGTTGGCGGGGGCAGCGTCATTGATTCTGCGAAAGCCATTGCCTATGGGCTGGCAAATGATGGGGATGTCTGGGATTTTTACTGCGGAAAGCGCAAGCCCCGGGCCTGCATGCCGGTAGGCTGTATATTGACGATTGCTGCAGCAGGCAGTGAAATGAGCAACAGTTCGGTTATCACAAAAGAAGACGAAGGACTGAAGCGGTCCTGCAATACGAATCTGGCACGGGCCCGGTTTGCCATTATGAATCCGGAGCTAACCGTGACCCTTCCAGACTGGCAGACCCAGGCCGGGTGTACGGATATCATGATGCATACGATGGAACGGTATTTTACACAGGGCGGTAATATGGAAATCACCGACCAGATTGCCGAAGGATTGCTCCGCACGGTTATGAAATATGCGGTCATTCTCCATTCGCAGCCGGATCAGTATGAAGCGAGGGCGGAAATCATGTGGGCCGGCAGCCTGTCCCACAATGGCCTCACGGGATGTGGCAACGATGGCGGTGATTTTTCCTGTCACAAGCTGGAACATGAACTGAGCGGCATGTTCGACGTGACCCATGGGGCCGGGCTGGCAGCTATCTGGGGAACCTGGGCGCGGTACGTATATGGCGATTGCCTGCCCCGGTTTGTACGTTTTGCCAGACAGGTCATGGATGTACCTGAAGGGGCTGAGGACATGATGGCCCTTGCTGGTATTGAAAAGATGGAGTCGTTTTATCATTCAATCGGCATGCCTACGTCTATTCACGAATTAGGTATCAGTCCTACGGATGATCAGCTAAGGCAAATGGCCCATCTGTGTGCCCTGGGATGCGGTGGTCATCAGGGATCGGCAAAAGTCCTGAATGAAGAAGATATGTACCGCATTTATAAAGCGGCCCTATGATCTGACCGGAGGTACGGTCAGAATTGATAACTTCACATTATACTAGTATAGCCTGCAAGGAGGATAATCTATGAAAATAGTAGTAGCCATGCCCGTAACGGAAGAACATAAAAAGTGGCTGAATGCAGCCGCCGGGGATTACCCGGTTTATTTTGCCGATAATCAGGCGGCAGTAGGAGTACAGGTGCCTGAAGATGTATTGTCTGATACAGAAATCATCATAGGCAATCTGGAGCCGGAACTGGTGAAAAAAGCGCCGCATCTGCGCTGGATGCAGCTGAATAGTGCCGGGACCGGTGCGTACATAAAAAAAGGGGTCCTGCCGGAAGGGGCAGTCCTCACCAATGCGACCGGAGCCTACGGACTGGCCTTGTCAGAACACATGCTGGCCCAGCTGCTGGCGATGATGAAGAAATTATATGCCTATTATGATAACCAGAAGCAGAATCTGTGGAAGGATGAAGGCCCTGTAACGTCTGTGTATGGAGCCCGGGCGCTGGTTATCGGGTTCGGCGATATCGGCAGTGAGTTCGGCAAGCGCCTGAAAGCACTGGGAGCCCATGTAACCGGTATCCGCCGCCGCAGTACGGCCGTACCTCCGGAAGCGGACGAAATGGGAACGATGGATAAACTGGACGATTATCTGGCCCGGGCAGATATTGTGGCCACCAGCCTGCCTGATACACCGGCTACATATCATCTCTATAACAAAGACCGCTTTGCGGCAATGAAACAGGGCGCATGGTTCCTCAATATCGGGCGCGGCAACTGCGTCGTTCAGGAAGATCTGATTGAAGCTGTGAAATCGGGGCATCTGGCAGGGGCAGCCCTGGATGTGACCGATCCGGAACCGCTGCCGGCCGATGATCCTATGTGGCAGGTGCCGGGGATTTATATCACACCTCACGTTTCCGGCGGATATCATCTGAAAGAAACGCATGACCGGATTGTGCAGATTGCCTGTGAAAATTTAGAAGCGTATTTTTATGGCGGCAAGATGAAAAATATCGTAGATTTCCAGACGGGGTATAAGAAATAGGGAGGCGGAACATATGATTCAGACGATTGCTTTTATCGGTGTCGGCATTATGGGAAAGCCAATGGTACGGAATCTCATGAAGGCCGGTTTTTCTCTGCACATTTTTGCGCGGCATAAAGAAAAAGTCGAAGACGTCATAGCCGAAGGAGCTGCTTTTTATCCTTCAATTAAGGAATGCGTGCAGGGATGTGACGCGGTCATTACCATGGTCGGGTTCCCAAAAGATGTGGAAGAAGTATATTATGGAAAAAATAATATCTTTGATTCTGCTGAACCGGGAGCGTATTTAATCGACTGCACCACATCCAGTCCGTCTCTGGCAGTCCGGCTCCATGAAGATGGCAGCAAAAAAGGATTCCATGTCCTGGATGTTCCCGTCACAGGCGGTGAAAGCGGGGCAATCAAAGGTATTTTGTCTATGCTCGTTGGCGGGGACAAAGAAGATTATAAAGCCTGCATGCCCATTTTCCAGGCAGTGGGGACTAACATTAATTATCAGGGCAAAGCCGGGAATGGCCAGCATGCCAAAATGGCCAATCAGATTCTCGTAGCCGGTGCGCTGAGCGGAGTCTGCGAAGCACTGGCCTATGGGAAAGCCCGTGGCATGGATCTGCAGGTTTTGTTTGATTCGCTGTCCACAGGAGCCGGCGGCAGCGCTCAGTTTTCTGCCCTCGGTCCTAAAATTCTGGCAGGCAATTATCAGCCGGGATTTTTTATCAAGCATATTATCAAGGATTTGAAACTAGCTTTACAGGAAGCGGATACCTTGGGTCTGAAGCTGGATATGGTACCGGAAGTGCTGGCTGATTTTGAAGACCTGGCTGCCAAAGGCCATGAAAACGAAGGATCCCAGGCACTGATTAAGCATTATATTGATATGGAAAAATAACCGGGTCTGATGATACAGACGATAGGAGGCAGAGCTGCAGCGGAATGAGCGTTTTATTTATTCTGCTGCAGCTTTCGCTATTTTCCGATGGTACTTGACAAAATTCCCGGTTCTTTATATACTTCACTTAGTTGAACTTTCAACCAAGATAGGAGGAGGCAGGATGCCATCATTACGAAGTCCTTTGTTGAGGGAGATAGGTGCTATATATCGTAGCATCCAGTCTATTATGGAGCTGCGGTTTCGCAATAAGCAGCTGCAGCGCGGACAATTTATTTTTTTAACACGTATTTGTGAACACCCCGGCATAAAGCAGGTTGAGCTGACCCGGATGTGCCGCGTCGATAAAGGCACGACAGCCAAGGCTGTACGCAAGCTGATGGAAGCCGGATATGTTCTGCGCAAACCCGATTCCCGTGACGGACGGGCGTGGAATCTGTTTCCTACAGAAAAAGCCGGACAGGTATATAAAGAGATTCTGGCAGAAGAAAACCGCGAGCTGGAGGTCTGTGTCAGGGGCATGCCGGCGGAAGAACAGCGCCTGCTTTTAGGTCTTATTGAACGTGTCCAGAATTCAGTTGAAACGGACTGGCTTTTATTTCACGAACACAAGAATCCTTCTGATATGAGAAAGGAGACAGAATGATGGAATTTAGAAAAGCGGAGAAAAACGATATGGTACGTATTATGGAACTGATCCGGCAGGCCAAGGCGTTTTTAAAGGCAAACGGCGTCGATCAGTGGCAGGATGGATATCCGGAACAAAGGGATATTGAAGGAGATATCCGGGACGGAATCGGCTATGTCCTGACTGATGATGATGTAATTATAGCGTATACGGGAATTGATTTCCGCGGTGAACCGGCTTATAAGTCTCTGCGCGGCCAGTGGCTGAATGAGGAGCCGTATGCCGTCATTCACAGGACTGCTGTGGACAACGCTGTCAAAGGCAAAGGGCTGGCACAACATTTGTTTGCACAAGCGGAACGGATTGCCCGGGAAAGAGGAGTCTATAATATCCGCATTGATACGGATGAAGACAATAAAATCATGCGTCATGTCATTGAAAAAAGGGGATTTGTCTATTGTGGCGTTGTCATTTTTGCCAACAGTCCCAAGATTGCATTCCAGAAATGTGTCCATCCGTCCCAGGACCTGTAACAGCTTATTGAGAAATAGGCGGAGATGCCTGTTTGAACGTTGCTTATCAGGATAGAATATGATACCATTAATGTGAATTAGACATAATCATGTGCTATAACTGTGGGGAGAGATGAATATGGCCCAACGAAGAGATATTCACAAAGTGTTACTTATCGGCTCCGGCCCGGCAGTCATCGGACAGGCTGCTGAATTTGATTATGCGTGTTCTCAGGCATGCAGTGCCCTGCGCAGCCTGGGGTATGATGTAGTGCTTGTCGATTCGAACCCGGCAGCCGTTGCGACGGACCCGTCTGTGGCGGATCAGACGTATATAGAACCGCTCAATGAAGAATGTCTGACCCGGGTGATTGAGAAGGAACGCCCTGATGCGCTGCTGCCTGCTATGGGTGGACATATGGCAATCCACGTATGTGCTGGATTAAATAAAAAAGGCATCCTGGCACAATACGGGGTTCGCGTCATCGGCATACCGATGGATGTTGTCGAACGCGGGGAAAACCACATTGCTTTTAAGAAAGCCATGGATGAATCAGGCCTTACGACTGCCCGCAGCATTGCTTGTTCCAGTGCGGAAGAAGCCGCTGCGGCAGCAGAAAAAATAGGATACCCTGTCGTGCTCCGGCCGGCGTACACTTGTGGCGGCAGCGGAAGCGGCATTGCGGAAGATGAACCATCGCTTCGTGCCCTTTGTGCCCGCAGTCTGCAGCCCGGTCAGGTTCATCAGGTCCTGGTAGAAGAAGCGCTGACAGGATGGAAAGAGCTGGAACTGGTATTGCTGCGGGATGCGGAACGTACAGTAGTACCGGTATGCTTTATTGAAAATATAGATCCGGTGGGCATCCATTCGGGAGATTCTGTTTCTACTATTCCTATGATGACTGTGCCGGATGATGTGCAGCAGGAGCTTTTGCGTCAGGGTAGCATGATTGCCGGGCATATGGGAATTATCGGCAGTGCAGATATAAAATTTGCCTGGAACCGGCACGATGGCCGGATTGCGGTTCTTTCCCTCAATCCCCGTATGTCCCGTTCGTCTGTACTGGCTTCAAAGGTGACTGGCATTCCTGTTGCCAGCGTTTCAGCCAGACTGGCAGCAGGCCTGCTGCTTCGTGAAATCCCGTGTGCTGTCTGGGGGACGATGGACCAGTATCAGCCAGACCGGGATACTATCGCCGTGAAATTCCCACGCTGGGATCTTGAAAAATATGATGGCGCAAACGACGTACTGGGAACGCAGATGCGGTCTATAGGCGAAGTCATGGCCATGGGCAAAACCTTTAAAGAATCATTGCAAAAAGCAGTCCGTTCTCTGGAACAGGGCCGGTATGGGCTGGGGCAGGACAAGATGTTCCTGCCAATGACTTCCGATGAACTGATGCGGCGGCTGGCAGTGCCTTCGTCAGAACGGTATTTTATGATGTATGAAGCGCTGCGCAAAGGAGCTGCCCTGGAAGAAATACAGAATAGTACACACATTCATCCCTGGTTTATTGAACAATTTAAAGAACTGGCCGATGAAGAAAATGCCCTGGAAAAATCGAAGGGGACGATGCCGGCTGATACGGTTCTGGTACAGGCAAAGAAAGACGGCTTTGCTGATGCCTATCTGAGCCAGATTCTGGAAATACCGGAAGATACTATCCGTACGCGCCGGCAGTCTCTGGACCTGACAGAAAAATGGCAGGCCGCCGCTGTCAGCAGTGCTATGCGGCAGACTGGCTGTTTCTCTACCTATAATGGAGAAAACCATTATGCCGTACGTCAGGGGAAGCCTAAAATTGTCGTACTGGGCAGCGGTCCTGAACGCATTGGCCAAAGTCAGGAATCCGATTATGGATGTATCCGGGCGATAGCTGCACTCAAAAAATCGGGATTTGAAACGATTATGGTCAATTGTAATCCGGCAGCTGTATCTACAGGAGCTGATGCGGCAGATACGGTGTATGTGGAACCACTGACTGTCGAACACGTGCTGGGAATCTGCCGTCTTGAAAAGCCAATCGGTGTTATTGCCCAGTTTGGCGGCAGTGCTGCAGAAAAACTCATTCCGGCTCTACAGGCAGAAGGCATCCATATTTTGGGAACGAACCCAGATAGTCTGAAACTTGCCGGAGACTGGCACCAGTTCCAGACCATGATGAATAAGACGGGTATTCCTATGCCGGAGTCCGGTTCTGCCACGAGTGCGGAAGACGGGCTGACCATAGCAGGACAGATCGGGTATCCGGTAGTGCTGCATATGGGTACTACGAAGAAAATTGTTCATGATGCGGCCACACTGGAAATGATACTGCAGAAGGCAGATATTACGCCGGACCGGCCGGCATACATCGACCGTTTTCTGCATACAGCACTGAAATGTGAAGCCGACGCTGTCAGCGATGGCAGGCAGGTCTTTATACCGGCGGTCATGGAACATATTGAACTGGCAGGAATTCATTCTGGGGATAGTGCCTGTGTTATTCCAAGCCGTCATATTGCCGGGGAAGCACTGAATCAGATTCAGGAATATACGAAGCAAATAGCGTCAGCCTTTCATGTTACGGGATTAATGAACATCCGCTATGCTATTGAAGATGACCAGGTATATGTCCTGGAAGTCAATCTGGGAGGCTCCCGCACGATGCCGCTCGTTTCCAAACTGTGCCATATCCCGTTGCCGGAAGGGGCGGCGGAAGTTATGACATTGCCGCTTACGGGAAAGGCATCGCCCGTTCCTTCGTTAAAAGAAAGACATGTTCCTTTTTATGGAGTTAAAGAAGCCGTATTCCCATTCGATATGTTCCCTGAAGTGGATCCTGTACTGGGGCCGGAAATGCGTTCTACCGGTGAAGTATTGGGGTTGGCAAAGACATCAGGAGAAGCTTTTTATAAGGCTGAAGAAGCGGCAGGAGGAACATTGCCGCTGGAAGGAGCCGTACTTATATCTGTCAGTGATGCTGACAAACCCTATATTGCAGCCATTGCACAGGAATTTGCCGAAGATGATTTTGCTATCTATGCGACAGATAAGACTTTTGAATTGTTGCAGGCTGCCTGCATTCCGGTAAAACGAGCCAATAAGCTGGGAGAGGGCAGTCCCAATATAGAAGATCTCATTGCTGATGGAACGGTACAGATGGTAATCAATACACCATCTGTGCGTAAAGATGTAGCCGATGATGACGGCGCACTGCGAAAGGCTGCTGTCCGGGCTCATATTCCCTACGTAACGACCATTGTCGCAGCCAAAGCCAGTATGGAAGGCATTCATCGCATGATTACCCATGGCCGCAGCCCTGTATTATCGTTACAGGAATGGCAGCATAGCATTACAGATGAATAACAAAAGTCACAATCCGAATTTCCCGTAATGGAAGAGGTCGTTGTATTCTTTATGATACAGCGGCCTCTTTTGCCGTGTAACGGCCTTATAATGAATAAATCGAAATAAATGTCAAAAAAATCAGGATTTTTACTTGACATTACGCAAGGGATTTGGTAGAATATACAAGTCGTCGGGAGACAACAGAAACGAAAACGACAAGATGACCTTTGAAAACTGAACAATGCAACATACGAATGAACGCCAGAGTGCGAG
>ENA-UOJV01001094-UOJV01001094.1-human-gut-metagenome-genome-assembly--contig:-C82-NODE-1094-length-32733-cov-7.110686_pt1 | contig 32733 bp, 27 predicted proteins | sample MGYA00242356_ERZ723903 | MGnify/ENA metagenome assembly ERZ723903
TCTTAAAGACGATGGCGCGATGCTCGCTCGTCGAGATTTCCAGATTCATATCGTCCCTGGTTGTTTCCTCGGTTTCTTTGTTTTTGTAAATTTGGGCGGCGCGCCGCTCAGGCGGCAGACCGCTTTTTATCGTTTCCAGCATAACATTTTTAGGCTTTGCTGTCAAGCATCCGCCGTCATTTTCGCCCGATAGGCCTGCGGCGACAGCCCCGTCAGGCGCTTAAACTGCTCGCGGAAATATTTCGCCCCCGTATATCCGCATTCCTCCGCGATTTTTTCAATCGTGCGCTCGTTTTCCGCAAGCAGCCGCTTGGCCCGTTCAACGCGAAGCGCGGCGACATACTCCGTGAGCGTCATGCCGACCTCCGCGCCGAAATCGCGCGAAAGCACGCTCGCGTTGGCGTAAACATATTCGGAAAGCTGGGTCAGCGAAATCTCCTGTGTGAAGTTTCGGCGGATGTAGCTCAGCGCCAGCAGCACCGTCGGCGAATAGCGCTTTCGTCCCTCCATGCGCGCGAAAAAATATCGGATCGCGTCGCAGAGCTTTTGGCGGTAATCCGTCAAAAAGAAGAAAGACGTTTTTTCGCGGCGCGTTATCGGAATGTCGTAGACAATCTCAATCATCGAGCGGATATCCTCCGTCGAGGCATACATCGCGTCAAAATTCGCCATCGAATACGACGGTGCGACGAGCGCATCGACAATGTATTCCGCCTGCCGAAGTGCCTGCGCACACGTGCCGACGCAGAGCAGGTGCATCAACTTGCGCACATTGCCGACAATGGCAGTCGAATCGCATGGACGCGCGGTCTCGCGCCGAAAATCTTCCGTAATCACGCGACCGCGCACGCCGAAGAAAATCAGATCGTTGAGCGCGCGCGCCTGCACAAACGCCTTGTGAATCTGGTCATATCCCGAAAACGGGCCGACGAACGACGTGGACGTGCAATCCTCCCCCGAAAGATCTTTGGCACGGGTGTATGCGTCGAGCATCTTCTGTGCCATTTCATCCGCCGGGCACGCGGCGTCCGCACGCGGACTGAACAGCACGCCGACCTGCTTGGAATTATCGATTTTAACCAGAAACGCGTTGCCGTCAAACCCGTTCTGACGCAGCGTTTCGAGCATCAGGTCATAGATGGCCAGCGCGCTGTCCACGCCCTCGCTGAACGTCATGGGCGTATACCCTGTGACGAATTTTTTGTGCGTGCCGGTCATGAAAAAGTAAAAACGCCCGACGTCAAAGCGCAGGCAAATGCCGTTGTTGCGCACAAAACTCTCGATCAACAGACTTTCGTCGTCGCCCAGGCAATAGTTGATCAGCATGTTGTCCCGAACAAAATCGGTGTCTTTTTTATATAGCAGGCCGTCTGTCACGCCGCGCTCACCCCTTAATCCGATTATACCAAAACAGGCGCGATTTGAAAAGACCGCCGCAATTTTTGTGCATGTCAAAAAAAAGGTTCTATTCTTTTACAAGCGCGCGTGTTAAAATGTTGTCAAGATGATAAGCGAGGCGAACAACCCGCTTATGCACCTGTTATGAAGTTTAGACAGTTTTACGTGAAAGGATGATTGCAATGAAGAACATCTCTCGTCGTAACTTCCTCAAGGGCAGCGCCGCGATGGGCATTCTCGCCGCGATGGGCGGCGCGGGCACAGCCATCGCCGAAGGCAGCAGCGCTTATACGTTTGCCGATACCGTGAAGTGGGACGCGGAATATGACGTCGTGGTGCTGGGTCTCGGCTTTGCCGGCATGACCGCCGCCGTCACCGCCGCGGACGCGGGCGCAAAGGTGCTCATCGCCGAAAAGATGAGCGAAGCGCTGGCGGGCGGCAACTCCAAGGTGGCCGGTCAGCTGTTCGCCTACGGCCATAAGGACCGCGAGGCCACGATGGCTTATTACACCCAGCTGGCGGGCGGGCGCGCCGTGCCGGAGGCCATGCTCAACGTCATCGTTGACGGCGTGACCAACATGTGGGATAAACTCAAGGATAAGTTCTTCGACGGCGACGATTCCGAGTTCATGGACTGGACGGGCGTGCCGGTCATCGGCGAGATGAGCCCGGAATATCCGGAATTTGAGGGCAGCGACAAGGTCGCGCTGTGCACCACCCATCAGGGCGTGAGCGACAGCTTCCTGTATAAGTCTGTGAAGAACGCGGTCATCAAGCGCGCGGACAAGATCGACGTGTGGTTCGAGTCCCCGGCCGTCGAGCTGATTCAGGATCCGGACAGCCGCATCGTGGTCGGCGTGAAGGTCACGCGCAACGGCGAGACCCGCAACGTGCGCGCGCTGAGCGGCGTGGTCGTCGCGACGGGCGGCTTCGAGTGCGACACCGACATGGCGCAGCAGTACCTCGGCCTGAAGAACTACTCCGTCATCGGCGGCCAGTTCAACACGGGTGACGGCATCAAGATGTGCCAGAAGGTCGGCGCTGATCTGTGGCACATGAACGTGTTCGAGGGCGGCTTCGGCACGAACAGCTGCGGCTACGCGGCCGAGAACGGCGGTCTGGCACATCAGGTGGTGACGCTGGCCCATAACCCGATGAACACCGGCGCGACGGTCATCGTCGGCACCGACGGCGAGCGCTTCGGCAACGAGGCGGAAATCCCGCGTCACGGCCATCTCTATGAGAACGGCATCTGGGAGAACCCGCACTATCCGAACGCCATCTACCTCATCATGGATCAGACACAGTATGATCTGGCCGTGTCCGAGGGCGCGCTCTCCGATGATTACAAGGATACCGTGCTTTCCGCCGCGACGATCGAGGAGCTGGCCGAGAAGACCGGCTGCAAGCCTGAGACGCTCAAGGATACCATCGAGAGCTTCAATACCTTCGCCGAGAGCGGCAAGGATTACAAGCATAACCGCAGCGCCGATTACATGCGTGCCTTCGACGGCAAGATGTATTACGCCATGCCGATGTCCGGCCTGATGCTGAACACGCAGGGCGGCCCGCGCCGCAACGAGAACGCCGAGGTGCTCGACACCAACGGCAACCCGATTCCGCACCTCTATTCCGCGGGCGAGATGGGCGGCATCACCTCCTGCATGTATCAGGGCGGCACGAACATCGCCGAATGCATCATCTTCGGCGAAATCGCCGGCACGAACGCTGCGGCCGCGAAGGACGCTCTGCCCGCTTACGCCGCGCGCGAGCAGGTCGAGTCTGCGCCCATTACGCTGGGCATGGATACCGATCTGGGCGGCGAGGCGACCTATGAGGTCGGCGAGAACCAGTATGTCGGCTCCGCTCAGGGCATGATGGGCAACGTCGTCACCCGCGTCACCGTGCAGGATGGCAAGGTTGCGGCGGTCGAAGTGCTTGAACAGACCGAGACCGAGGGCATCGGCACGCTGGCCATCAACGAGCTGCCGGGCAAGTTCGTCGGCTGCGCTACCGCCGAGGAAATCGACGCGGTGGACAGCGTTTCCGGCGCGACGATCACCTCCAACGCGCTGAAAGAAGCCGTGAAGGCCGCGCTGGCTCAGGCGAAGTAATCGATCGGGCTTTGCGCAATCACAAAACCATATGAAAAGGGACGCTGCTTGTCGGGCAGCGCCCCTTTTTTAAAGTTATGACAGAAGGCGTTAAACGGACGTGTTTTTCACATCCATTTCCATTCTGACGACCTGCTCCGCCCCCATCATCGCCGCTTCTTTTTCCTCATGCGTGACGAGCAGCACGGTTTTCCCCACGCAGAGCCGCTTTGTTTCATCCACGACGAGCGCTTTCGTCGCCTCGTCCAGCCCTTTAAACGGCTCATCCAGAAAGATCACATCCGCGCCGCAGAGCAGCGCCCGCAGAATCGCCACGCGCCGCCGCATGCCGCCGGAAAGCTCCCGCGCAGGCTGATTTTCGCAGTCCGTCAGCCCCATCGCGGCCATTTCACGCAGAATCACGGCGCGATCCAGCTTCGGTGCGGTCAAGCGGATGTTATCCACCGGATTCATGTTCTCCAGCAGCCTGTCTTCCTGAAAGACCGCTGAAATTCGTCTGCCCGAAAGGCCGGAGATTTCGCCGCTGTCCGCCGTTTCCAGCCCCATCAGCATGCGGAGCAGCGTCGTTTTGCCCGCGCCGGAAGGCGCCATCAGCGCCGTCACGCAGCCATCCTCCATCGTGCAGGAAAAATCGCGCAGAACAGCCTTGTTGTCGAAAGCTTTGCACAGCTTATGAATCGCAATCACAGCCGCGTCAGCCTCCTTTCCAGCGCGCCGAGCGCCGCCATAAACAGCTTTTCAAAGCCGACGCTCATCAGAACGATGACCAGCGTCCACGCAAACAGCTCCGGCGTGTCAAGGTAGACCTTCGCCTGCTGCAAGCGCTCGCCGATGGAGGGCACGGGCATACCGATGACCTCCGCCGCCACGCCCGCTTTCCAGCACAGGCCAAGCCCCAGCGTGCAGCCCGCGCGGAAATACGGCATGACCTGCGGCAGATCGATGCAGCGAATGCGCCGAAGCGCCGGAATTTTGAATACCCGCGCCATTTCCAGCAGGCTGTCGTCCCGCGCGCGGATGCCGGAAAGCACGTTGGTATACATCACCGGAAACACCATCACCAGCGCGATGAACACGGACAGGTTGCGCGAACCGAACCAGATCAGCGCCAGAATGATGAACGACGCGACCGGAACGGTTTTCATCGCCAGCACGAGCGGCGCAAGCAGTTCCTCCACGCGCTTAAAGCGCGCGGCCAGCGCCGCCAGCAGCGTGCCCAGCGCCGCCGCCAGCAGGAAACCGCCGAGGATGCGCCCCATCGAGCCAAGCAGCGACGACCAGAAACGCGTCGTTTGAATTAACGCAAGGAGCGTCTGCAAAACCCGCAGCGGCGACACCAGAAGAATATCACTGTGAAGGGCCATGCTGCCCGCCTGCCAAACCAGCAGCCAGAACAGCACGGCCCACAGCGAAAGGTTTCGCTTTTTCATTATTCTGCGTAGTAGAAGTCGTCGCCAGGCATCGCGCCGCCGACGGCCTTCGGGTTCTGCTCAAAGAGCACGCTCAGGTAGCCGGAGAGCGCCTGCTTCATCTCGCCGCCCGCGATAAAGGTGATGTTGCAGGCCGGGATGGCCTTCTGCGCCACGGCGGCAGGCACGATTTCATACTTGCCGACCAGCTCGGCGGCCTCGTCGATGTTCGCGTTCACAAAATCCACGGAAGCGGCATAGCTGTCCATGAACGCGCTGACGGCTTCCGGGTTCTCCTCGATAAACGCCTTGCGCGCAACCACCACGCCGGTGATCAGCTGAGACGGCGCGTCGCTGTCCTTCTGAATCGCGTTCCACTCGGCGGTCAGGTCAAGGCGCACCTGGATCTTGTCGCTCTTGGTCTGCGCGGTAGTCACAAACGGCTGGGGCAGCATCGCAATCGCGTTGTCCTCGGCCATCAGCGCAGCCAGACACTCGGCGTGTTCGCTCTTCCACTCGATCGTCACGTCCTTCTCCGGATCGATGCCGTTCTCGGTGAGGATGTAGTTCAGCGCATATTCCGGCGTCGCGCCCTTGCCGCTGGCGTAAATCGTCTTGCCGCGCAGATCCTCCACGCTGCCGATGCTGTCGCCGCTCTCCACGATGTAGAGCACGCCCAGCGTGTTGACGGCCAGCACCTCAACCTGTCCTTCCGTGTTGTTGTAAAGCACGGAGGCCAGATTCGCCGGCACGGCGGCAATGTCCGTCTCGCCCTTGACCAGCTTCGGGGAAACCTCGTCCACCGCGGAAGCAATCGTGATATCGTAGGCGTTGCCGTTCACCGCGCCGCTCTCGGCCTCGTTCATCAGCTCCACCATGCCCATCGCCGTCGGGCCCTTCAGCGCCGTCACGCGCACGTCCGTTTCGGCCAGCGCCGCGCCGGTCATCAGCATGGCCGCCGCACAGACCTCATCTCATTTCTTATTCATCATGATAATGATCCTTTCTTTGTTCTGGATTCCGTTTTACTTGTTTGATTTCGATATTTGAGATCGGAAACACTGTTATGAATATTATTTTCCTTATGCGGGAAATCCAAGAACCTCAGGTTCTTGCGGGGGATTTGAACCACGCGCCCGCTGTGCGGGATTCAGCGTGGTGAAAATCGGAAATCGCAAGGAGCCAGAATGGCGTTCGTGAAACGGGCGCGTCTGCCGCAGGCAGAGGACAGCGCCCCTATGCGAGTTTCCCGGATTGGGACATCGTCCCAACGTTCCCCTCGTCTCTCCCCCCGTCCCTATTTTACACGCCGTAGAGCAGTTTTTCAAGCGCCGATGTGTTCAGAACCCGAAGCCTGCTTTCGCCGACTTCCAGATAACCCCCGCTTTGCAGCGCCGAAAGTTCGCGATACAGCGCCGCACGGCTGACCGATAGGCGGCTGGCCAGCTCGTCCCGCGTGCCGCGCAGCAAAATCACGCCGTCTTCCCGCTTTTCGGCCAGCAGAAACGCCAACACTTTGCCCCGGCAGCTCTGCATCGTCAGCATCTCAATGCGCGAAAGCAGAAACTGGATCTTCGCGTTGCACAGCGCCGCATAGGCCATCGCCAGCGCCGCGTCGCCGCGCATCGCCGCAACCAGCGCTTCCTTTTCCCAAAAGCGCACCGTCGTCTCCTCCGCGCAGCGCAGAACGGTTTGCAGCGGCTCGGCCACCAGCAGGTTGCAGATGCCGAAGCACTCCCCCGCGCCGATGGAATTGAGCTGCACGTCGCGCCCGTCCAGCGCCACGGCGTAGATGTCTACGCGTCCGTTTTCCACCACGCCCACGCCGGATAACCCGTGCATGCTGTCGCTGATGATCTGCCCCGCGCGGAATTTGGCCGTTCTCTGCGGCACATGCTTCGGCAGGCCGCTCAGAAACGCCTGCACTTCGCGCTCGTTCATGGCTTCGTCCTTTCACGTTAGCCATCGCTAACATAAGATGATTATACAGGATGACGCCTGTTGCGGTCAAGCCCCGTTTTTTTCGCGCGCCGTCTCATTTGATACGGACAGACACCGCGATCGCCGCTATAATTAGTTCAAACTAACTTTTAAAGGACGGTCTGCCATGCCAAACCGCGTGATTCTTTTTTCCGGCGCTTCCGCCGTGGGTAAAACCGCCGCCGTCAAAGCGCTTCTCCCCCTTTTGAATATCGCACAATGCTGCGTGTGCAAAATCGACTGCCTCCGCACGCAGGATGACGAGGCCTACCGCCGTATGGGCGTGCCGTGCGTTGCGGGACTCAGCCGCGATATCTGCCCGGATCACTTTCTCGTTTCCAACCTGCCGGAACTCTGGCAGTGGGCGGATGCGCAAAACCGCCCGACGCTCCTTTTGGAAACCGCGGGGCTCTGCCACCGCTGCTCCCCCGCCACAAGGGAGATGATCGCCGGGTGCGTGCTCGACTGCACCGTCAGCTGCCGCGCGCCGGAGCAGCTCGGCCCGATGCTCACCCAGGCGGATTTCGTCGTGCTGACCAAAATCGATATGGTTTCCCAGGCTGAACTGGAAATCATCCGCTGGCAGATCGGCGCGCTCAATCCCCGCGCGGCCATCTTCCCTGTGGACGGTCTGGCGGGATACGGCGTGGATCTGCTCGCCCGCTGGCTGTTCGCCCAGCCTGAACAGCAGGATCTGACCGAAGACAGTCTGCGCGGCGCCATGCCCAGCGGCGTGTGCTCCTACTGCGTCGGCGAAACCCGCGTAGGCAGCGCCTATCAGCAAGGCATTGTGGGGAAAATTGACTTTCATTCTTAAAACCGCCGCGAAGCGAAGAAAGGGGTTGGGCGATAGCCCCGTGTAACCCCAAAATCAATCCAAAACGCAGTTTCAGCGCAGACCGCAAAGCAGTCTGCGATTGAAGCGGCTTTGGGCCGCAAATCATCGTTTACAAGGAGAGCCTATGCAAACCCTCATCCTTCTTCCCGGCCGCGATAAGGCTGGAAAACCCGAACCGTTTGACCAAATTGCCCTGCGGCGCGGTGAGCTCTGCACCATCGTCGGCAACACGGGCAGCGGCAAGAGCCGCCTCATTAAAGATATCGAGCAGCTGTCCGACGGCACGGGCGTGACCGGCCGCCGCGTGCTGCTCGACGACGGTTTTGTTCCGCTTGAGCGGCGGCAGGCGGTTTCTACCTCGCTGGTCGCGCACCTCGGCCAGAATATGCGCTTCGTGCTGGATACCTCCGTCGGCGCGTTCCTCCGCCTGCACGCGGCCTGCCGCCAAAAAGAGATCCGCGAAAGCGATGTGCTCGCCGTCGCCAACGACATTACGCCCGAACCGATTGCCATGGACGAAAGCCTGAATCTGCTCAGCGGCGGCCAGACCCGCGCACTGATGATTGCGGATATTGCGCTCATCTGCGACAGCCCCATCGTGCTTGTCGATGAAATTGAAAACGCGGGCATCGACAAGCAGCGCGCGCTTTCCTTGCTGCAAAGCCGGGAAAAGCTCGTGCTCGTCGTCACCCACGACCCGCACACCGCCCTGATGGCCGAGCGCCGGCTGGTCATGTCCGGCGGCGCGGTGAAAGCCGTCATCACCCGAAGCGAACGGGAGGCAGCGCTGTATGACCAGCTCAGCATCGAATACGCCCGCAGCCAGCGCCTGCAAACGCTGCTCAGGAAAGGAGAACTGCTCGCATGACAAACGTTTTGCTCTATTGGAATCACATCTGCGTGCTGCATAATCAGGAAAAAGCCTTCCTTTCGCGGCTGGCCGAATCGCTGAAAGCGGAGGATATCGCGCTGACCGTGCGCTATTTCGGCCTGGGCTATCCCGAACACATGAGCGAATATCTTGCCCGCGAGGATGCCGTTCTGCCTGACCTGATCGTGTCGGCTGACCTTGAAGTGTTCGAGGACGCGCGGCTGATGGAAAAGCTGCGCCCCACGCTGCATCAATCGCGCGATTTCGTGCCGCTTGCCGACAGCGCGGCGCTCTCCTGTTGTGAGCGCGGCGCGGCGCTTCTGCCGATTCTGGCCATTCCGCTGGTGTATTTCACCCGCGAACCGGAGCGTGCCGAGTGCACGCCGCTTTGCGAAATGGACAGCCTGTGCATCGGCGGCGTGAACAACTCCGCCATTAAGACCGTCGCCAAAACGCTGCTCAGCCACGCCGGACAGACGCAGACCGAACGCTTTCTGGCGCACGCAAACGTGTCGGATATGCCCATCGGCGCGTACAACCAGGTGCGCATGGGCGCGCAGAAAACGGCGCTCGTGCCGTCGCTCTATGCCCTCCGCGCGGACGAAAACCAGACTTTTCTCCGCGTGCCTCAGGAAGGCCCGGTGCTGATTCCCAGCTATTTGGCCGCGCGCACGTCGATTTCCCGCGATTTGGCGCAAAAGCTGGCCAATCGCATCCTCTGCAAAGCGCTTTGCGAGTTTTACGCCCAAAATGGCGATCTCATCCTCTTCCCCGCCTGTGCCGAAACGCGCAGCAGGCAGGAAAGCAGCCGCTATTTCGTGCCCCGCGCGGACTGGCTGCAAAGCTATGACCCCGAAGCGTTTGAAGATTTTTATGCCGCGCATCTGCACGGAGCGAAGAAGCTGTTTTGAGGAAAAACGCCCACAGCGCGCCAGCTTCCTCTGAGGGGAAATTTTCAGGATCATAAACTTCATAAAATAAAGCAATCTGAACATTTGCGCAGGTGTTCAGATTGCTTTTCTTTCAAATTAGTCGCGCCCGCGATCACGCCGAACCAGCAGCATAAGCGTTGCGCGAAGGATGCTTTTCATAAGTGCGGTTACTTTCCTTGTTTTCTGTATTTCCCGATCGTCTTCAGCAGCACCTGGGCGTCGAGCGGCTTGGTCAGATGCTCGTTCATGCCCGCCTGCCGGCTGCGCTCCGCGTCGTCGGCAAAGGCGTTGGCCGTCATCGCGAAAATCGGTATCGTCTTCGCGTCCGGCCGGTTCAGGCTGCGAATGCGCCGCGCGGCCTCCAGCCCGTCCATCACGGGCATCATCACATCCATCAGAATCACGTCGATGTCGCCCGGTTTGGAGGCGGCAAACGCATCCACCGCCTGCCGTCCGTCCGCCGCCTTCGTCACAACCACGCCCTCGTTTTGCAGCATGAACTCGGCGATTTCCATGTTCAGGTCGTTATCTTCCACCAGCAGCACCTTCGTGCCGCGGATGGAAACCGCCCCGCCGTGCGCGTCGTCGTCGGCGCGCTGGGCATCCTTATCCTGTTTAAAGGTCAGGCGGACGGTAAACGTTGAGCCGACGTTCTTTTCGCTTTGCAGCGTAATTTCGCCGCCCATCTTTTCCACCAGCTCTTTGACGATGGCCAAACCGAGGCCCGTGCCCACGTACGAGGAACGCGCGCTCGCTTCCTCCTGCGCGAACGGTTCAAACGCCCTCTGCTGGAACGCCTCGCTCATGCCCTTGCCCGTGTCACGCACGGTAAACTCAAAGGTAACGGTGTCCTCCGTCAGCGCGATTTCGCGTGAAGTCAAAAAGATTTCGCCGCCGACTTTGTTGTATTTCACCGCGTTGCCGAGCAGGTTTTGCAGCACCTGCCGCTCGTGCAGCGGGCTGCCGAACACGTGGCAGTGGCCGTCGTGATGAATCTCCTTGTGCAGCGTGACGGTTTTTTCCACCGTCTGCGCTTCAATGATGACGGCGGCTTCCTCCACCAGATCGCACACGTCAAACGGCTTGTTTTCCATCTGCACTTCGCCGCTTTCCAGCTTGTTCATATCCAGCACGTTGTTGACCAGTTCCAGCAGAAAACCGGAAGCGGACATGATTTTGTTCAGGCATTCCTCCTGCCTGGCTTCATCCCCGCGGTAGTGACGGGCGATTTCCACCATGCCGCGGATGCCGTTGATCGGCGTGCGGATGTCGTGGCTCATGCGGCGCAGAAAATCCGTCTTGGCTGCGTCCGCGCGTCTGGTCTGCTCAACGGCCTCGCGCAGGCGGCGCTGCTGTTCCTGCTCGCTCTCCTTTTCGGCGGTGCAGTCGCGCGCGGCAATCAGGATGGACGTCAGTTTTCCGTTTTTGTCATAACTCTGCGCAACGAGAATGATGCAATACCATCGTCCGCTCTGCGAACGATATGTGTGGCTGATGTAGCGCTCTCCCCTGAGGCGCTCTTCCACCGTGTGCATGTCGAGGAAAGCTTCCATCCCGTCGTGGTCTTTGGGATCGAAGTATTGATCCAGAAAAGTGTGTGTGTTTTCCGAAGCGTTTTTGCAGCTCAAATCGCAGCCATCGTCCGAATTGACGATGTATTCCATTTTGCCGGAGGGCACCTTCACCACGTACATGGAGGTATAGGCCTTGCTCAGCGCGTTGATGGTCTCCATCCGCTTGCGACTCTGTTCCAAACTCGCGCGTTCGGAAGCAAAACGCAGTACAACGAAACTCATCCAGATGAGCACAAACATCCCCATCGCCACGCCCATAACCGTCGTGCGCGTAGCGTATACCGCCTTCGCCGGGAAAAAGATGTAGATCGTGTATTCGTTCATCTGCTGCTGGTCGCCCAGCCACGTTCTGCCCCCGTACGAAACGCTGTACAGTCCTCCCCGATCGCGGGCATATTCCTTGTCACTCAGCGTCAGCGCTTCCTCGAGGGAAAGGCCGCTGAGCATGCTCGAATTGGTCGCCACAACTTTGTCGTTCTGCGCCACGACAACCACGCCGTCCATGTTGAACTGAAGGCCGTCAAACATGTTGCCCAGCGTCACGTCGCCCAGTGAGCCGACCAGATCGTGCTTACTGGTGTAAGCCAACACGATGCCCTTCGCGTCCCGGCGGGCGACGGCGGCCACGTCGTAGGTTTCGCCCTCCAGCTGCACGCGGGTCATGTAGCTCTTGACCGGATAATCCACGATGCTGGCCACGTTTTTGCTTTCGATCACGCTTTGCCATCTGGCGCGCGTGTCGCCGCCAAATTCAGTCTCCATCACCGTGTTCAGCTGACTGTCCAGCACCAGAATGCCGTCCAGCCGCTGCTCGCGGGCGTAATTTTCCAACCCGTCCACGCCGAAACCCGGCTCGTCGCGCAGCACGCGGGCGGCCTCGTCAGCCTTATCCATCAGGCGGACAAGGCTCTTCGCCTTGTCGCCCGAAGCATAGTTATCGTATTTGACCAGCTGTGCTTTGACAAACGCAAACGATTCCTCGACGGTGGTTTGCGCCTCGCGCGTATCCCTTACCGTCAGCGTGTGATACAGAAAAAAGGCAACTATGCTCCCCATCGCCAGCACAATCGCAACAAAACGGATCCACGTGCGCTTTCCTTCCGTGCGTCTGCGATAAAAGTCAATCAGCTTTTCGGAAATGCGAAGCATCAGTTACCCCCCCCCAGTGATTTTTCGGCATCAAAGCCGTATTTCTCCACAATCGCTTCGGCCGTTCCGTCTTCCCTCATGGCGTCAATGGCCGTTTGCAGACGCGCGGCCAGAGCCTCGTGCGTGCCCTTTTCAAAAGCGACGCCCAGCTCGTTGGCGTACAGCGTCTGCGGAATCTCCCGATAGAGATCCGGCAAAGTATCCACCAGGCTGCTGACGGCATATTCGTGCGCCACCACCATGTCCACGTAATTCTTGCGCAGCGCAGCCGCCGCTTCGCCGAGGGTGGAGAAACAGAGCACCTGCTTCATCTCCGGCACGTTCGGGTTTTCGCGGCGCAGCAGCGCCTTTTCCGCCGTGGTGGAAGCCTGCACCGCCGCGCGCTTCCCCGCGAGCTGGCTCAGCTCGGTATAATCGCTGTCCGCGCGCACCATCGCCACCTGCCGGCTGTACAGATATGGCCCGGCCCAGGTGTATTCATCCTCGCGGCCGCTCATCGTGAAGCAGCTCCACAGACAGTCGATTTCTCCGCTGTCCAGATAGCTCTGCTTGTTTTCCCAGACGATCTCCCGGAACTGCACCGCATAGCCCAGCCTGCCGAACGCTTCCGTGGCAAAATCCACATCCACACCGACAAACTCGCCCGTTCTGTTTTTATAGGTATACGGTGCGTACATGTCGCAGCCGATGATGATCGTGTTTCCCTCTTCTGCCGCCGCGCCGAGCGCCAGCCTCACCATCATCACAACCAGACACGCCAGGCAGAATTTCTTTTTCACAGGCTTTTCCCTCTTTTTTTCTTTCGGTTACGTTGTTTTGCCGAGAACAATTCGTTTCATGATGTCATACCCAGTGCGTCTGCCGCAAGAAGAATGAAATCACAAAAAACAGAAAAATGTTCATTTATTTCGCGGTTACATGGGAATATTGCCGTGCTTTCTGCCGCAGGGTTTGACCTTGGCCTTGAGCATATCCAGCGCACAGCGGATGCGCGCCCGCGTTTCGCCCGGCAGAATCACGTCGTCGATAAAACCCAGCCGCGCCGCGATAAACGGGTTGCAGAACTTTTCGCTGTATTCGTCCATCAGCTCGCGGGTGCGCGCCTGCGGGTCGTCCGCCGCCTCGATCTCCCGCTTGTGGAGAATGTTGACCGCGCCTTCCGCGCCCATGACGGCGATTTCGGCGATCGGCCACGCGTAGACGATGTCCGCGCCGATGTTTTTGCTGTTCATCGCGATATATGCGCCGCCGTAGGCTTTGCGCATAATCAGCGTGATTTTGGGCACGGTCGCCTCCGAATAGGCGTAGAGCAGCTTCGCGCCGTGGCGGATGATGCCTCGATGTTCCTGGTCGCGTCCGGGGAAGAACGCGGGCACGTCCACCAGCGTCAGCAGTGGGATGGAAAAACAGTCGCAGAAGCGGATGAACCGCGCCATCTTGTCCGAACTGTCGCAGTCGAGCGAACCGCCGATGTAGGTCGGCTGGTTGGCCACGATGCCCACAACCTCGCCGTCCATCCGCGCCAGACCGATGACCGCGTTTTTCGCGAAATCCGGCTGCACCTCCAAAAAGCTGTCCTCGTCGAAAATCGCGCCGACGACCGCGCGCACGTCGTAAGCCCGGCGCAGATTATCCGGCACAATGCGCTCGATTTCGCTCGACCTCTCTACCGGGCGCGGCTTGGCCACGGGCGGCGCTTCAAAGCTGTTTTGCGGCAGATAGGTCAGCAGCCGCCGCACGTCGGCAAAGCAGCTCGGCTCGTCCGCAAAGGTGAAATGGGTCACGCCGCTCTTTTCGGCGTGAATCCGCGCGCCGCCCAGCTCTTCCGGCGTGCTCTCCTCCCCGATGACGGATTTGACCACCTTCGGCCCGGTGATGAACATCTTGCCGATGTCCTGCACCATGAAGATGAAGTCGCACAGCGCCGGGGCGTAGCACGCGCCGCCCGCGCACGGCCCGACAATCACCGCAATCTGCGGAATCAGGCCGGAGGCCGCCGTGTGGCGCTTGAAGATGTCGGCGTAACCGCTCAGCGAGGCCACGCCCTCTTCAATGCGCGCGCCGCCGCTGTCGTTGATGAGCACAAACGGGCATTTCATGTCGATCGCCATATCCATGATGCGGCAGATTTTCTGGGAATGATATTCGCCCAGCGTGCCGCCGATGACCGTGAAATCCTCGGAAGACGCGCAGACCGTCCGCCCGTTCACCCGGCCATAGCCGATGACCACGCCGTCGCCCGGCACGCGCCGCTCGTCCATGCCGAAATCGTCGATGCGCGATTCCACCAGTTCCCCGATTTCCACAAACGTGTCCGGGTCAAACAGCAGCGTCAACCGCTCCCGCGCGGTCAGTTTGCCCGCCGCGCGCTGTTTGTTCATGCGTGCCTCGCCGCCGCCGCGTTTGGCTCTCTCCCGGAGTGCCAGCAGCTGCTTTTCCCTCTCCTGCCAAAGCGATGCCATGCGTGCTTTCTCCTTTTTTGGCCCAGTCGCCCTATGATACTTGAATTTTATCATTATAAGGCCGAAAAATCAATCTTTTCCGTGTATATAGGCGCATTCACGCCTTCCGTCAGCTTCGCTGACAACCTTCGGCATCTCTTCTGCCTGTTTCCGCTGCAAGCGGCGTGTCTGCGTATATTGCATTTTTGCTGAAAAAGCTTTTATTCAAACAGATGCGGCATAGACGTACATCAAGACTCCCTCTTCGAAGGCGTGACTGAAGGAGTCGTTGACAGCCGCCTGTCTCAATGCTACAATGAGGCGAAGCTTGCGAATAAACGCATTTTTGGAGGATACGCATATGGCGAATACGCCCACATTTGATCTGGATGCATTTGGAAACGTCCCCATGAACTGCATGACCCTCATCGCTGGCAGCGCCGCCAGCGCGACGGGCCATGTGCTGGTCGGCCACAACGAGGACGACGGCGGTCACATCGTCGTGCGCCACGGCTATGTTCCCCCGCGCGACTGGGCGGCGGGCGCAGCCATGCCCGCTGAGAAAGGCTGCGCGGCCATCCCGCAGGCCGCCCACACGCTGGGCTATTACTGGGTGGAATACCGCAAGGATGAAACGGGTCTTTCCAACGCGGACGGCTTTGTCAACGAATGCGGCGTGGTAATCACCTCCAACAGCATGGGCACCTCCCGCGAAAGCGCGGACAATGCCGCGTGCGTCAAGGACGGCGGCATTGCCTATAACCTGCGCCGCGCGCTGGCCGAGCGCGCCCAAACCGCCCGCGACGGCGCGCGCATCCTGATGGAGCTGGTGGACGAATGGGGCTATGCGCCGTCCGGCCGCGCCTACACCATCGCCGATCAGAGCGAAGCCTTCATGTTCCAGCTGGCGCGCGGCCGCCACTACATGGGCGCGCGCGTGCCGGATGACGCGATTGCCGTCATGCCCAATCACTTCAACCTGCACGGGCTGAACGACTACCCCGAACAGTTCTATCCGGCGGATCTGGTGACCTACGCCGTCTCCCGCGGCTGGTACAAGCCCGCAAAAGACGGCGATTTTTCCGACTTTGATTTTGCCAAAGCCTATCAGGCGGAGGATGAGTTCTTCGGTCCGCGCAACGTCATGCGCCAGAAAAACGGTCTGCGCATCGCGCTGGATCGCCCGTGGAGCGTCGAAAAGGAGGGCATGCCCTTCTGCATCAGAGCGAACCGCCCCGTGACCCCGCAGATGATGGCCGAGATTCTCAGCTCGCATTACGAGGGCACGCGCGACTGCTGCGCCCACTTCGGCCCCGGCCTCTCCCCGCACGACGCTTCCTCCATCCGCTATATCTGCACAGGTACGACGCTGGAAAGCGACCTGTTCATCCTCCGCGATGATCCGAAGCTGACCACCGTCATGAGCAGCTTTGGCCGCCCGTGCCAGCTGCCCTATGTCGCGCTGCATCCTCTGCTTGCCCAGCCTGATGCGCTCGATCCCACGGCGGACGCGAGCGGCAGGATGGAAAGCCACCTCGCCCCCGAAACGGGCGCAAGCTGCTGGCGGAATACCCCGTGGTGGCGCATGCGCGCGTTTGAGACGCAGGCCGAGCTGCTTTTCAGCGATGTATCCGGCGGTCTGCGCGCGCTGATGGAGCGCATGCTGGCGCAGGGGCTTGAAAGCGACGCACGGCTCTGCGAAAAACTCGCCGTGCTGCTGGCCGAGGGCGACGAAGCCGAAGCCCGCAAAACCGCTGAACAGGCGGATGACAGTGCCCTTCACGCTGCGCTGCACACGCTTGAGGATTACGCCCGCGCAAACTTCGCGGCCGTCCCTCTTTCTCTGCCGATGACGCTTTCCGTCTGCCCGCAGGAGGGCGAACGCGTGCGCGCGGTTTTCCACACGGCGCGCACGCCTGTGGAAAACGCGATGATCCTCGGCGTAATCCATACCAACACCAAACTGGCCTTTGCGTCCGTCATTCCCGGCACGCTGCAAAGCATCGGCGGCGACGCCTACGCGGCGGAATTCGACGCGGTTCGCCTTTCCTCCGTCATCCAGTCCGCCGGGCAGTACATGCTCGCCCTCGGCGGGCGCTGTGCCGACGGCCGCCCATTCGCGGGACTTGAAACCGCAGCATTTCAAAAGTGAACGTTTTCCTCATCTCAGCCCCCCTTTTCAGGATTGGGGGGCTTTTCTTTTTCTACACTTTCAGATATAATTAGAAGATAAGGAGGGTTTCTTTTACCATGGAATCGGAGTCTTTGTCAATGATGACAATGAATGAAATGCGCACGCTGATGGAAACGCTCTCAGCGATCTATACGGACGTCTGTCTGCTGAGCGCGGACGACGTGAACGATGTACGCGAAGGCGCTTACACCGCCTCGTCCGAAGGAAAATGCTATGCCTGCGGACATAAACGGCATTTTTCCCGTCACTGTGCGGCCAAACAGGCCCTTGCCACCGGGGAAAAGGCCTGTCGAATCGAGGTCTGCGGAGCCGATGTGCTGCACATCACCGTCCTGCCTTACAAGGTCGAAGGCAGATCCTATGTGCTGGAACTGGTTCAGCGCACGCCGTGTCAGGACACGCTGGACGCGGACAGCGGCGAACGCATCATGCGCGAAATCTCCGGCTACAACACCAAACTCTACCGCGACGCGCTGACCGGCGCGTACAATCGGCACTATTACGAAGACGTGGCGCGCAAGGCGCCCGGCCCCTCCTGCGTCGCCATCATGGATCTGGATGATTTCAAGTTCTGCAACGACACCTACGGCCATCATGCGGGCGATCTCGCGCTGGAAGCCGCCGCGAATGCCATCCGCGCCTGCGTCCGCGACAACGACGTGCTCATCCGTTTCGGCGGCGACGAGTTTCTGCTGATTCTGCACGGCATACGGGACGATTATCTGAAAACCGTGCTGGAAAGGGTGCGCGGCGCCGTGCAGAACGCCGTCATTCCGGGCTTCCCGCATCTGCATCTGTCCATGAGCATCGGCGGCGTCGCGCAGGATGACCGGGAACCGCTGGAAGCCGCTGTCCGGCGCGCGGATAAACTGATGTATCAGGCCAAGGTGCGCAAAAACACCGTCGTCTGCGCCGGAACGACGGATCAGCGCACGCTGCTATCATGAAGCCTGTTCGCACGAAAAAGCCATGCAGATGATTTGCATCGGCGAATGCGGCTCGTTTAATCCGTTGCTGCTCCAAGACCTGACCGATTCCATATAAGTGTTAAATCAGGACAATCTTAAACAGGGACACCGGATCTATCCCCGGTTTTCCCCTCTCTGCCTCAGAATACACGCCTTTGACTTCCTCATCAATAAAGTCAAAGTTTATTGTTCTATCTATTTTCTTCAACAAGTGATCTTTCGGAACTAAATCTTCCAAGCTTACAACGCGGATGTCTTTCTGCTTATCTCGATTCTGCTTCTTATACATAGAAACACCCCGGAATCATGATTCTTATTCTATCATGTCTCCGGGGTGTTTGTATACTTTTGTTGACAGACTGATGACGCAGAGCGTATGCCCTGCGTCCTGAATGGATGTGCAATTATTCTGCGATGGTGCAATACTCGAAGTTCGGGTGGCCGTTCGCGTTGCGGGTGAAGCCCTTCACACGCTCGGAAACCAGCGCCGTCGCGACGTAGTTGTAAATCGGCATAACCGGGCATTCCTGCGCGAGCAGCGCTTCCATATCCTTATACAGATTCTCGCGCTCCTGACCCGCGATGTCGCTGCGCATCTTGTTGCACAGTTCAAGATAGGCCGGGCAGTCCCAGCGGGTCTTCGCCTTGCCCTCCGCGTTTTCCAGAACGGTGAACGCGGCGCTGGGCTCCGGATAATCCAGCGTATAGCCCATGTAAGCGATATCGAAATCGCCGGACGCACGCGTACCGGTTTCATCCGCCCAGTACACGCCGCTCTCCACGGCGGTCACTTCGCAGTTGAGACCCAGATACTGCTTCCACATCGCGGCCATCGCCTGGGCGACGTTCTCCAGCTCGGTGCTCGGCGTATACTTGATGGAGAAGGTCGGGAAGCCCTCGCCGTTCGGATAGCCCGCTTCGGCCAGCAGCGCCTTCGCCTCTTCAACGTTCTCTTCAAACGCGTTGCCGACGACGTCGCGCCAATCCTGCGTCGGATCGACAATGTCCTTGATGCCGTAAGGCACCCAGCCGTAGAGCTGCGGCAGCGTCGCATCCTGAAGGATGCCCTCGGTGATGATCTTGCGGTTGAGCGCCAGCGTCAGCGCGCGGCGCACGCGGGCATCGTTGAACGGCTCTTTGGAGCAGTTAAATTCATAGTAGCGATAGCCGATACGATCGGAGCTCATCAGCTTATCCGTGCCGGTGTAAGCCTTGAGCGCGTCGCTGTTGACGGAGGTGGCAATATCCAGCTCACCGTTGTCAAACGCCATCTTCACCGTCTCCGGCGCGTTGAGGAACACATAGTTGACGGTGTCGATCTGCACTTCGTCGGCATTGTAATAGTTCGGGTTCTTGACGAGGGTGTAGCTCTCGTCCTTCTTCATGTCCGCCAGCATGAACGGGCCGTTGCAGACATAGGTTTCCGGGCTGTTCGCCCAGTCTTCGCCATACTTCTCCACGTTCGCCTGGCTCACCGGCATGAACGCGGTGGAGGCGGTCAGGGTGAGGAAATAGCTGGCCGGGGCTTTCAGCTCCACCTGGAAGGTGGTATCGTCCAGCGCGCGGATGGGCAGGTCGTCCACGGAGACGGTCTTATTCACAAAGCACTCATAGCCGTCCTTGATCACGCCGTAGAGTGGGTAGGCCGTTTCGCTGCCGACTTCCGGATTGAGCACCCGCTTCCAGCTATATTCAAAGTCGTGCGCGGTCAGCGGGCTGCCATCGCTCCACTTGAGCCCTTCCTTCAATTTGAAGGTGTAGGTGCAGCCGTCCTCGGAAACCTCGTAGCTCTCGGCCATCGCGGGCACGAGCGCGCCGTCCGCATCATATTTATACAGGCCGCGGAACAGGCTTTGCAGCGCATAGGAGCCAGAGGAATAGTCGTTGATCGTCGGATCCATGCATTCCGGCTCGCCGCCCATCTGGAACGTGATGGACGCGTCCGCCAGGGCGGCAGTGCCGACGCAGACCAGCATCAACGCGGCAAGAAGCATCGCAAGCAGTTTCTTCATGTTGAATTCCTCCCATTTTGAATTGATTTCGGCTGCCTGCGCGCGGCAAGCTTTGCCGAATATGTGTTAAGCATATCAAAAGCTTCCGTTTTTGTCAATATATCAGCGGTAAATTGCTCATTTTTTGATTTTTCAGATTGTAAATCCTTCAAATTCTTCAGAATCAATGAAAATCTTATTGAAATTCTGACGGTTTCGCCTTATAATAATCGTATATGGTTTTGGATGCGAATGATTTCAAACTTTTTTTATATGCGCTCAAATTCGGCTTGTGCCTTCATATTTTTTTCAAAGTGGGACTCCTCGTGGGCAAGTATATCGACAATCGCATTTTATCCGGTGTCATCACCATCGTCATCCTCATCACCGCCTGTTTCTTTCTGATGCACGCCATCCCCGGCAGCCCGTTCTCCAAAGGCGAACAGGGCGTTCCGGAAGCCGTGATGCAGCGCCTCAACGAGAAATACGGTCTGGATCAGCCGCTCTACAAGCAGTATTTCACCTATCTGAACCAGATTCTGCACGGCGACTTCGGCATTTCCTATAAGAACTCCAGCGTGCAGGTCAACGACCTGATCGAGCGCGGCTTCCCGATTTCCGCGCGCATCGGCATTCTGGCGGTTCTGCTTTCCCTCGTGATCGGCGTGCTGCTGGGTGTGACCTCGGCGGTCAAGCGCGGCAGTCTGTTTGACGGCATATCAATGGTGATTGCGACCATCGGCGTGTGCGTGCCGCTGTTCGTCATTTCCGTTCTGTTGCTGTATCTGTTTGCGGGCGTGCTCAAGTGGCTGCCCACCTACGGCCTGACGACGTGGAAGCACTACATTCTGCCCGTAACCTGCCTCTCCTTTTCGCCGATTGCGTACATCGCGCGCATGACCCGCTCCTCCATGCTGGAAGTCATGCAGCAGGATTACATCCGCACCGCGCGCGCCAAGGGCGTGGCCGAGCGCATGGTCATTCTCAAGCACGGCCTGCGCAACGCGATTCTGCCGGTTGTGACCTATCTGGGCACGTTGATCGCCAACCTGCTGACCGGCTCGTTCATCGTCGAGCGTCTGTTCGCGATTCCGGGTCTGGGCAAATACTTCGTGGATTCCATCACCGCGCGCGACTACAACATCATCATGGGCGTCACCATCTTCCTCGGCGTGTTCGTCGTGGCCTGCAATCTGATTGTGGACGTGGTTTACGGCGTCATCGACCCGCGCGTGAAGCTCGACGAGTGACCGGGAGGATATTATGGAAAAAGATACCCGTTACGAATTGCTGGACAAAGCCAGCATCTCCGCCGACCAGATTTCCCGCCCCTCCGTTTCCTATTGGAAGGACGCGTGGCGGCGCTTCCGCAAGGACAAGCTGGCCATGTTCGGTCTGGTGATGATCCTCATCGTGTCGCTGTTCGCCATCTTTGGGCCGATGCTGTGCCCATACGACTACGACGAGGCGGACTTCCTCTCCATCGCTCAGTGGCCGTCCAAGGCGCACTGGTTCGGCACGGACGCGCTGGGCCGCGACCTGTATGTCCGCGTGCTCTACGGCGCGCGGATCAGCCTGTCCATCGGTGTGGTGGCCGCGCTGGTCAATATGGTGATCGGCGTGCTCTACGGCGGCATTGCGGGCTACTTCGGCGGCAAGGTGGACAACGTCATGATGCGCATTGTCGATATCATCATCGCCCTGCCGTCACTGCTGTACACCATTCTGCTGATGATGTTGATGGGCTCGAACGTGCGCTCCATCCTGATTGCGCTCTGTCTCTCTTCCTGGGTTGGCACGGCGCGCATCACGCGTTCGCAGGTTGTCAGTCTCAAGCATCAGGAATACGCCCTCGCCGCGAAGCTGGCAGGCGCGAGCGACTTTCAGATTCTGCTGCGCCATCTGCTGCCCAACGCAATGGGGCCGATCATCGTTTCGGTGATGTTCCTGATTCCGGGCGCGATCTTCTCGGAAGCGTTCCTCTCCTTCCTCGGCATCGGCATTCAGAAGCCGATGGCTTCCTGGGGTTCTCTGGCCAACGATGCCATCGGCACGTTGACCAGCGCCCCGTATCAGATGTTCTTCCCCATCGCGGCCATCAGCCTGACGATGTTCTCCCTGAACTTCATCGGCGACGGCCTGCGCGACGCGCTCGACCCGAAGCTGAAGAAGTGACGTTGGGGCTCTGCCCCAAACCCCGGTCAGGAACTGAGTTCCCGACACCTTCCTCCCCGCTTCGCGGCATGCCGCGAAGCGCAGCAGGGAGTTTGAGGGATTTCATCCCTCAAGCAGGTTTGGGCGGCAGCCCAACGTAACTCCCAACGTAATCCCATAACGACACAGGAGGCTACCATGCAACGACTCCTTGATATTGAAAACCTGCGGACGACGTTCGATATCCACGTCGGTAAGGTGCAGGCCGTTCGCGGCGTAAACCTGCACGTGGATGAAGGCGAAACCGTCGGCATCGTCGGCGAAAGCGGCTGCGGCAAGAGCGTCTCGATGCTCTCCGTGCTGCACCTTCTGCCCGACTACGCCAAAATCTCGGCGGATAAAATGGTCTTTGACGGCACGGATCTGACCACGCTCACGCCCAAAATGTTCCGCAAAATCAGCGGCGATCAAATCGGCATGATCTTTCAGGACCCGATGACCTCGCTCAACCCGCTTTTCACCGTCGGCGATCAGCTGATCGAGCCGCTGCGCATCCACAAAGGCATTTCCAAAGCGGAAGCGCGCGAAATCGTGCTTGAAAAGCTGCGTCTGGTTGAAATTCCGGACCCGGAGAGCCGCATGAAGCAGTATCCGCACGAGCTTTCCGGCGGCATGCGCCAGCGCATCATGATCGCCATGGCCATCATGTGCAACCCGCGGCTGATTATCGCCGACGAACCGACCACCGCGCTGGACGTGACCATTCAGGCGCAGATTCTCGACCTGCTGCAAAGCCTGCAAAAGAAGCTTGGCACCGCCGTCATCATGATCACCCACGACCTCGGCGTTATCGCGGGCATGTGTTCGCGCGTGCTGGTGATGTACGGCGGCGTTGTCGTCGAAGAAGGCACGGTTCGTGAGATCTTCTACGAGCCGAAACATCCGTATACGTGGGGTCTGCTGCGTTCCATCCCGCAGAAATCCGGCGAAAAGCGCAAGCTGATCCCGATTCCGGGCTCGCCGCCCGACCTGATCGCGCCGCCAACGGGCTGCCCGTTCGTGGCGCGCTGTCCATATGCCATGAATATCTGCAACAGCACTTTGCCGGAGATGACCCAACTGTCGGACACGCATTGCGCGCGCTGTCGGCTGCTGGATGAAGGCGCGCCGCGCGTCGTTTGGGAGGGAAACCGCGAATGAGCACGATTGTAGAAGCCCGCGGGCTTAAAATGTATTTCCCCGTTGGCCGCACACTCGGCGGCAAGCCCAAAAAACTGCTCAAGGCCGTGGACGACGTGAGCTTTTCCATCGCGAAGGGCGAACCCTTCGGCCTTGTCGGCGAAAGCGGCTGCGGCAAGACGACGGTCGGCCGCTGTCTCGTGCGCCTGTATGAGCCGACGGACGGACAGATTTTCTTCGACGGGCAGGATATTGCCCATCTCAGCGAAAAACCGCTTGCCCCCTACCGCCGCCGCATGCAGATGATCTTCCAGGACCCGTATGCGTCGCTGAATCCGCGCATGACGGTGGCCTCCATCATCGCCGAGCCGCTTCGTTATGCAGGCGCGAGCAGAGAATACCAGAACGAGCGCGTGCGCGAGCTGGTGGATTTGGTCGGCCTCAAGCCGGATCATCTCCAGCGCTATCCGCACGAGTTTTCCGGCGGTCAGCGCCAACGCGTCGGCATCGCCCGCGCCCTTGCCTGCAACCCGGAATTCATCGTCTGCGACGAACCGATTTCCGCGCTGGACGTTTCCATTCAGGCGCAGGTCATCAACACGCTGGAATCGCTTCAGGAGAAGCTGGGGCTTTCATATCTGTTCGTTTCGCACGACCTTTCCATGGTGCGTCACATCTCCCACAACGTGGGCGTGATGTATCTTGGCTGCATGGTCGAGCGCGCGCCGGTGCAGGAGCTGTATTCCAACATGTTGCACCCGTACACGCAGGCGTTGATGAGTGCCGTGCCGATTCCCGATCCGGACATGGCCGCCGCCAGCCAGCGCATCCACCTTTCCGGCGACGTGCCGACTCCGATCGATCCGCCGAGCGGCTGCCGTTTCCGCGCGCGCTGTCCGTATGCGACCGAGCAATGCGCGCAGGAGCGCCCGGAACTGCGCGAGGTCGCGCCGGATCACTTTGTCGCCTGCCATCGGATCAAATAATTTCAAAGCTTTTCCCCGTCCGCGCCGTTAAAGCGCCGGGCGGGGATTTTTCGCATAGACAAAAATATGCCCGGAGCTGCAAGGCCGATTCAGCCTTCAACTCCGGGCTTTGTTTTATTTTTTGAGAAATGGCCGGGCTTTACACCACGCTCTGCAAGCCGAGCGTCTTTTCAATCAGCAGCATCACGCCCAGGGTCGCCACCATCATGATGGTCGCAAGCGCCGCGATGGTCGGATCAAAGTGATACTCGACATAGCCCATGATCTCAATCGGAAGCATGTTCACGCCGGGGCCGGTCAGGAAGGCGGACAGCGACACGTTGTTAAACGAATTGATGATCGCCATGATGCAGGCCGAGGCAATGCCGGATTTGATGTTGGGCAGAACGATGTGGAAGAACGTGTAGGGTCGCGTCGCGCCGAGGCTGCAAGCGGCTTCCTCCACCGCAAAATCGAAGTTCGCAAGGCTGGACGTAACCACGCGCATGATGTACGGAATCGAAAGCAGCGTATGGCCGATCAGCAAGCTGGGAATGACCGCCAGATTATACTGGTTGACCACATAGCGCAGCATGATGAAACCGAGCACGATGCACGGAATCAGCACCGGGGACAAGAACACCGTCTTGATCGCGTCCTTGCCCTTGAAATTGTACCGATTCAGCGCGTAAGCCGCCGGCAGACCCAGCAGCAACGCAATCGCCGTGCCGCCCAGCGCGATGAACAGACTCAGCTTGGCGGCCTTGGCAAAAGCGCTCATCGTAAACACCTGCTGATACCACCGGAGCGTGAAGCCCTCGCCCGGAAATTTCAAATAATTGGTATCGCTGAAGGAGGCCGCCATGATGACCACCAGCGGCCCGATCAGAAACAGATAGACCAGCACTGTCACCAGAAACAGCAATTTGTTCTTTTTCATCGGGGTAGCCTCCTTCGCGATACGATGAAGGGAACGATCGAGGCTGCGCCTCAAACTCTGGCAGGGATCTTTCTCTCCTGCGCCCCTTCTTGAAAAAACATGGAATATCGAATCTTCGGCCGCTTACTTCACGGAGAAGATGGCGTTCCAGCTGGCGATCCAGTCGGCCTGATTGGCGGCGATAACGTCCCAATCCGGCAGCTTGAGGTTCGAGATCATCTCTTCGCCATAGGTGAAGTTGGCGGACTGCTCGGCGGTCAGCTCAACGTCCGGGCGAACCGGCGCGTCCACGCCGTCCAGCGCTTCGGCCAGCTGCACATCATGGCTGAGATAGAAATCGATGAAAGCCTCGGCCAGTTCCTTGTTCTCGCAGCCTTTCACGATGTTGAGCATGTTATAGCCGGAGAAAGAGCCTTCGGTCGGATCGACCCAGATGTAATCCGGATTGGCGTTCTTGGCGGTGGTGTAGCTGTAATCCAGCAGCACGGCGACGCTGATTTCACCCTGGTTGAGCATGGTGATGGTGTCGTTGGCGCTCGTCCAGGTCTTGACAACGTTCGGTCTCAGCTCAGCCAGCTTGGCGAAGATGGCCTCGTCGTCCTTGCCCGGCTCAAGGCCGAAAGCGGCGGCCGTCGCATAGTAGAACAGCGGGCCGGAGGTCGTGGTCATTTCCGGCACGGCGATGCTGTCCGCCAGTTCCGGGTTCCACAGGTCAGCCCAGCTCTTGATCTCAACGTCGCAGAACGCGCTGTCGTAGACAATGCCGAGGCGGTTGAAGGTGTAGGCCGGGCCATACCCCTCGCCCATCGGCGCGCGGGCGTTCTCATAGATGCCCTCGATGTTGGACAGCTTGCTGGAGTCAAACGTGTCGAGCACGCCCGCTTTTCTGAGCTGATCGACGAACATGTCGCCGATGACGACCACGTCATAGTCGTCCGGGGACTCGATGATCTTGGTCACGCGCTCCGGGTTGCGGCCGGTATCCACGACGAGGGTCGCGCCGGTGGCTTCCTCAAACGGATCATAGATGTTCTTCTGGAGCAGCTCAGCGTTGAAGCTGAAGGTGCTGATGGTCAGCGTCTGGCCGGCGAAGGGCTTATCCTCGGCAACGGCGCAGAACGACAGGCTCGCGATCACGAGCAGGGTAACAAGCAGGGTGACAAACTTTTTCATGATTTTTCTCCTCTCCTGTTAGCCAATGAGTTTGATTTTATTCTCAGTCAGCACAAGCGTCACCGCCGTGCCGATTGGGAAGGCTTGAGTTTGATCCGCGCTGACGACAAATTCGCCGATTGCGGTCTTGACGTTGAGCTGATTGTGGCGGCCGAGGAACGTGCTGACCATCACCTCGCCGGGGATGGCGTTCGGCCCCTTCTCTCCCGCCGGGCGCACCTGCACGTCCTCCGGGCGGATACAGCCCTTGAAGCGCTCGCCCGGCTTCTGATCCGCCACGCGGATCGCCGTGCCGTCTGCTGCGGCGAAACCGCCGCTTTGCATGCGCGTCAGTTCAAAAAAGTTTTCAAAGCCGACAAACCGGGCGATGAACTCGGTATTCGGGCTGTTGTAGATCGTGCTGGGCGCATCCATCTGCTCGATGAGGCCCTTGTTCATGATGGCGACCTTGTCGCTGATGGCGAAGCACTCTTCCTGATCATGGGTGACGTAGATCGCGGTGAAACCCAGCTCCTGCTGAATGCGGCGGATTTCCACGCGCATCTTCACGCGCAGTTTCGCATCGAGGTTGGAGAGCGGTTCGTCAAAGAGCATCAAATCCGGCTTGATGACCATCGCGCGTGCCAGCGCCACGCGTTGACGCTGGCCGCCGCTCATCTCGCGCGGATAGCGGTTTTCAAACCCTTCCAGATCGACAAGTTTCAGCATCTGCATCACGTCGCGCTGGATTACCGCCTTATCCAGCTTGCGCATTTTAAGGCCGAAAGCCACGTTGTCAAACACGGTCATGTGCGGAAAGAGCGCATAGCTCTGGAATACGAAACCGAAATTGCGCTTGTGCAGCGGCACATGGGTATAATCTCTGCCGTCAAAGCTGATCGTGCCCTGCATCGGTTCGGAAAAGCCCGCGATCAGGCGCAGGGTTGTCGTCTTGCCGCAGCCGGAAGAGCCGAGCAGGCTGACAAACTCGCCGCGCTCCACGTTCAGGTTGAAGTCGCGCAGAATCACGTTCTGGCCGTATCCGGCGGTAATCCCTTTCAATTCAAGCAGCGCCATGTTCGCTTCTCCTCCTTACGCCATCGGGTTGATCTTTCGGCTCAGGGCGTTAAACACGCCGGAAATCATCATCGTCACCACGATCATCACGACCGCCACGACGGAGGCCTGCGTCCAGTCGCGCAGGCTCATCGCGTATTGATAGATCATCGTTGCCAGCACGCGGGTATCCGTGCCGCCGAGCAGCTGAGGCGTGGTATAAGCCGTCATGCAGCCGGTGAACACGAGCACGCTGCCCGTCACCAACCCGGAAATGCTCAGCGGAAAAACGACGTGGAAGAATGCGCCGAGTTTTGTCGCGCCGAGGCTTCCGGCCGCCTCGCTCAAATCATCCGGAATATGATCCATCACGCCGATGAGCGAGAGGATCATCAGCGGCAGAAACAGCTGCACGAAACCGACCGTCATCGAAAATTCATTGTAGAGCAGGCTCTGCGGCTTGGCGAAAATGCCCAGCGAAACCAGCGCGCTGTTGACGATGCCCTTCTTGCCGAGGATGACCATCCAGCTGAACGAACGGATGACCGGGCTGGTGAACATCGGAAACACAGCGAACGCCATCATCATGCCCTTGTGCCTGGAATGCTTGGCGATATAATACGCCGTCGGAAAGCCAAGCAGGGCGCAGACCGCCGTACTCAACAGGCTGAGCCGCAGACTGCGCACAAAAACCTGCTGAAAATAGACATCCCCAAAGAGCGAAAAATAGGAGGACAGCGAAAAATGTTCGTCCGGGAAAAACGAGGTCAGGCAAAGTGAAAACAGCGGAATGAGCATGAAAAACACGACAAACAGCACGCCGGGCAGCACCAGCGCCGCCGCAATCCAACGATTCTTTCGATTCACCGAAGGTTTCACCCTTTCCGCAGACTTAATGTTCGGTAAAATTGCGATTTATTCTAGCATAAAGCGCAGAATGTGTCAATTCTTCTTCCGCTTTTTTCGGGAAAATATTTGTTTTTTTCTTTTTTCAGCTATAATGTTCGTGTTTTTAGCAGGCTGAGCGGACGTCTGCGCTGCGTTCCTCCGTCTTGCCGACGGGGAAAGCCAAAAAACGTCCGCGTGCGGAATCCTCTGTTTTTTTCCAAACCTCAGCGGAAGATAAGACAGCCTCAGACCGCTTTAAATGATGTCCGCATATTTCGCGGCGCTCTGCATAAACGGCCCCATCTGTTCAAGCAGCTTTGCCTTCGCCTCCTCCATATCCAGCCGCGTCAGCTTTCCGCCGCGCACCAGCACCTCGCCCGAAGCCATCACCAGACTCACATCCGAACTATTTGCGCCGTAAACCAGCGCCGAATAGGGGTTATAGACCGGGAACATGTGCGGCGCATCCACGCTGACCAGCACCATATCCGCCCGCAGACCGGGACGGAGCTGCCCCAGTTCGTTCCCGGCGTGCAGAGCTTGCGCGCCGCCCCGCGTCGCCGCGCGCACAATTTCTTTTGCCGGGAAAAGCGCGCGGTCGCGGTTCGCCGTCTTATGCGCATCCGCAAACAGGCGCATCTGGTCAAACAGGCTGAGCGTGTTGCCGGAGGACGGGCCGTCCGTACCAAGGCCGAAACGAACGCCCGCGCGCGCCGCCGCCGCCATCGGGGCCACGCCTTTTCCCGCTTTCGTGTTGCTGCCGATGCAGTGCGCAATCGCCGCGTTTCCCTCCGCCAAAATCTCGATATCGTCCGTGGTCAAATGGATGCAGTGCCCCGCCAGCAGCCGCTCGTTCACCGCGCCGATTCGCTTGAGATAGCGCGTCGGCGTTTCCCCCCGTTCGGCGAAATATTTCATCTCATAATCCATTTCGCTCGCGTGCAGGGTGAACAGCGCATTCTGCCCGGCGGCCAGTTCCACGCCCGCGCGCAGCAGCGCTTCGTTGCAGGTGGTCGTGCCGTGCGGCGCGACAATCGGGCGCACCAGCGCTTCGCCCCGCCATGTATCAAACATCCGCCTGGCGATTTCAAGCCCGCCGCCCGGCTGCGCGCTGTCGCACGTCGGCTGAGAAATCAGCGTTTCGCCGAGATAGCCGCGCATGCCCGTCCGCACACACGCGCGCGCCACCTCATCCTCAAAATAATACATATCCACGAACGTCGTCACGCCCGCCAGCAGCATTTCTCCGATGCCGAACACCGCGCCGCGATAGACCAGCTCACGCGTCATCGCCTCGTTTTCCAGCGGAAACAGGAAACGGCGCAGCCTGTCTGGGCAGTCGTCGCCCATCGTGCGGAACGGCACCATCGACACATGGCAGTGCGTGTTCACAAATCCGGGGAGCAGAATGCCGCCGCGCGCATCGATCCTCTCGTCTGCGTCGCCTGCAAAACGCCCCGCGCCCACCTCGGCGATATTGGCGCCGTCCGTCAGCACATAGCCCCGGTCGAATACGCGCATCTCGTCGTCCATCGTCAAAACGATGGCGTTTTCAATCAGTGTTTTCATGCCTCTTCCCTCATCAAATCCATCGCCGCCGCGCAGAATACGGCCACGCTCCTGCCCAAAACCGCCTCGTCAAAGTCAAACGTCACCGTATGCTGCGCGCCCGCCATATCCGTCATCGCGCGCATATAGGTCGCCTGCCCGCCATGCGCCTGCACACGGTTCATCATCACGGAAACATCGTCGCTGCCCCAGTTTTTGGCGTTCTGCTCGGTGGAAAGCGTCAGGTTCGGCAAATCCCGGCGGATGACGCGCCCCATGCGCTCGATGAGCGGGCCGTCGCTGTGCTGTCCCTCCGCCATGCCCATCACGGTCATCTCGCACGCGCATCCCTGCATCGCTGCCGCGCCACGGCAGATTTCCTCCGTTCGCTTCATCATGAACTGATTGATCTCCGTCGTTTCGCCGCGCACCTCCAGCTGCATCAGCGCGTAATCCGGCACGACGTTCCGCCCCGAACCCGCGCGCAGTGTGCCGACGTTGATGAAGCTCTGTCCCCCGCTGTGACGCGGAATCGCATGCAATGCCAGCGCCGCAGAGGCCGCCGCCAGCAGCGCGTTTTTCCCCTGTTCCGGAAAACCGCCCGCGTGCGCCGCACGCCCGGTAAAGGCCACGTCGTATTTCGTCGTCGCCAGGCTGCCCCACGTGCCGACCGTCACATCGCCGTCATCCGCTTTGCCCGTCGGCGCGACATGCGAGGCCAGCAGCGCGTCCGCATCGTCCAGCCAGCCGTTTTCAACGATGGCATGCGCCCCGCGCACGCCTTCCTCCGCCGGCTGGAAAATCAGCTTCACCGTACCATGCAGTACATCCCGGTGCGCCATCAAAATGCGCGCAACACCCAAGCCGATGGCTGCGTGCCCATCGTGGCCACATGCGTGCATCATGCCGGGGTTCACGCTTGCAAAGCCCTCCCGCGTCGGCCGGTGTGCATCCTGCGGACACTCCGTCATCGGCAGCGCGTCGATGTCAAACCGCATCGCGACCGTGGGCCCCTCGCCGCATCGCAGAATTGCGATCACGCCCGTGTAGCCCGCGCGAACGTCGGCCGTCAGCTCGTCCTCCGGCGCGCCCTGCGCAAGCGCCTGTTCAGCATGCGCCGCTAAAACCTGCGCATCCGGCAGGCCGAGCCGCGCCCCCTCTTTGCAGACCGAGCGCCCCGTATAGATTTCATAGCCCAGCGCACGCAGTTCTTTCGCCAAAATCGCCGTCGTCCGCATCTCCAGCCAGCCCGTTTCCGGATGACGGTGCAGGTCGCGGCGAATGCGGACTAAATCCGGCTGCATCGCGTCGATTTCGCTTTGAATTTCCGAAAAATCATTTTTCATCTGTTTCAGCCCTTTCGTCCTTCTATGCCCAAAATATATCATAATTGACGCACGGCTTCAAGGGGCGTATACTGATATTATTCTTGCTGCCTGCGGAGGAAATTATGGATAAAAATGTGCTTGTCATCGGCTCAACCTGTGTGGACGTCATTATCCGCGTCGATCATCTTCCCCGTACCGAGGAAAACCTGCATCCGGAAAGCCAGCGGTTCACCATTGGCGGCTGCGCCTACAACGTCGCCAATATTCTGGGACGGGCGGGCGCGCCGACCACCTTCGTAACCCCGGTCGGTTTGCAGGGCGTGTTTGGCGGCTTTGTCGAAAAGCAGCTGCAAACGCTGTCTTTTGCGCAGCCCGTCCTTCTTCCGGATGAGGCAAACGGCTGCTGTTATTGTCTGGTGGAGGCCAGCGGCGAACGGACGTTCATGTCCATCCACGGCGCGGAATACAGCTTCAATCCCGCATGGATGGCGCCTTATGCCGCAAATCACTACGCCTATGGCTATGTCTGCGGCCTTGAGGTCGAGGAAAAGACGGGCGGCCTGTTGGTGGATTATCTGAAAAACGCGCCGATCGACCGCATTTTCTATGCTCCCGGCCCGCGCGGAGCAGGGATTGCCATTGAGCGCCAGAATGCACTGTACGCCCTGCACCCGATTCTCCATCTGAACGGCGCGGAAGCAAGCGCGCTTTCCGGTCTGGACGGACTGGATGAATCGCTGCTGTTCCTGCATGAAAAGACACAGGCTCCGGTCATTGCGACGCTAGGCAGCCTCGGCGCGCGGGTTTTAACCGTGGACGGCGCGCTGCTCACCGTGCCGGGCTATCCCGCAGAGCATGTGGTGGACACCATCGGCGCGGGCGATGCGCATGCCGGAGCCGTTCTGCTGGGGCTTTCGCGCGGGCTCTCGCTCCCGGATGCCGTGGCATTGGGCAACCGCGTCAGCGCGGCAGTCGTTCAAACGGCGGGCGCGACGCTGTCGGATGGAGACTTCGCGAAGCTGAGCATCCATAAGCAAGGAACAGAAGCGTAATGAGAGAGAATTTCTCCATCTCCCACTTCATAGGGAAATACCTGTTTGACAAGATGAAACGCATAGCAAAAAATAGAATTTAGGATAGGCCCGTGGAAACGGCTGCGCCCACGCCACCTATAATCGGCACCAGCAGGGTGTTTTCCGCAATATTGGCCGCACAGACAACCGCAGATACGATGATTTGGAGATAGCTTTTTACATATTCCCAGAATTTCTTTCCGAAATTCCTTTCCATCCAACCCATAAATCACATGGTCATAATCCCTGCGCATTTCTTTTTCCGTCTGCTTGTAATCTGCGTCCGACCATGCTTTCCAGCGTCAAAACTCTTCTTCGCTTTCAAAATCACTTTGAGTCAGAACAACCTCGTCTGCCGCACCCGCATAAACAATCGCATCTGCCCGTTTTTTGTTACGAGCAACATCATTTTTTCTATCAAACATTGTTTTTCCTTTCTGTCGTGCGTAAAAATGGCAAGACAGAAAGGCGGCGGATCACGACAGTGCTGATTTCTTTTGCACATTAAAAAAGCACTGAACGAGATTCATCCTCGCTCAGTGCAAATTCTGTTGTTGAGAAAAGCTCGTGCAGCCTGTTTTCTGCACGAGC
>ENA-UOJV01001111-UOJV01001111.1-human-gut-metagenome-genome-assembly--contig:-C82-NODE-1111-length-32482-cov-33.050760_pt1 | contig 32482 bp, 30 predicted proteins | sample MGYA00242356_ERZ723903 | MGnify/ENA metagenome assembly ERZ723903
TCACGAAAAAAGCCTACCTTTTTTTATTAAAAGGTAGACTTTTGCGACAGGCTGAATAGAGGTAACAATAAGTTACCTCTATTTTTTTTACAAAAAAGACGTTTTTTTTGACATTTACGGTTTTTTATTCTTGTATTATGTATAATCAAGTCATAACTTGTTATGAAAGGAAGAAGATCATATGAAAAGAAATTTAATGAAACTCAGCACAAGAATGGGTAAGGTGTTTGCTGCATTGGCACTTTTGGTTACTGTATCAAACGTAAATTCTACATGCCTTTTCATCACTCACCAGCATGAACTGCCTGCTGATTATAAGAAACTGCGTAAGTTCTAATGTTTAAGAAAACTGTCTGCAAAATAACGCAACGTCTTTGTGAAAAAAGGTATTATATCCGAAAGCGATTTCGATTTGTATGAATACGGATTTAATATGGGGATAACGGTTTTACTTAACCTTATCAGCACTATAGTTATCGGCGTTATTGCGGGCAAGGTGTTTGAAAGCATAGCTTTCTTAGTTTTTTATATACCACTGAGAAGCTATGCCGGAGGATACCACGCTAGCACCCCGTGGAGGTGCTATTTTATTTCCATAGTGATTATCATGGCAATGTTATTATTTATTGGTTATGTTGATTTGTCAATAATATATATTATCTTATTATTGGTCGGAATGGTGGTATGCTTTGCTTTTGCCCCTGTCGAAGATAAAAACAAGCCTTTAGACAGAGATGAAATTAGCGTATTTAAAAAAAGAGCCTATTTGATCTTATCAATAGAATTTTTCATATGGCTAGCAGTATCAGTGATTTTTCAGCCAGTAGAAAAAACTATTCCTATTGTTATGTTTACGGAATCTCTAATGTTGGTCATTGGGAAATTAAAACTCAGCAAATATTCGTGATTGGAGTGTTAATACCTATGGATTATGAAGATTACTACTATGAATCTAGAAGTAGATATTTTGACGCTTGTTCTGAAGTTAATAACTATGAAAACAGGGCAAATGAGCTGAGGTCTCAGAGACAAAGAAAAATTATATATATCAATCAGCTCAAATCAGATTTAAAAAGACATCAAAAAGTGTTGTCAGAGCTAAATGCAGCTTTAAAAAAAGACTCCATACTTCAAGATGATATAAAATCGATCAATAATAAAATCGATTCAGCTTCTGAAAATTTCGGCAAAATGGCAAGTTCAAGTTCAGTTGCCAACAAGAGTTTGAGTAGCGTTTACAGTTCAGAATCAATGAAAAGTCAGAATACTTTAAACAATATTTTCTCAAATCTCAGGAACAAGAAAAATACGGTAAATAATAAAATTTCCGAGTTAGAAGAAAATATAAACCGTGCAGAGTCAGAATTACAGGATATAAATTCAGGGATAGATACGGCTTGCTCGGCAGCCTCGGATTGGCGAAATGTACGACGGAATGCGTCATATGATATGGAGTATTACAGACGCAAGATGTACGAAGAGGAATAGTATATATGGCGACGATTACTTTATATTCAGGAAAGATAAACCAGATGTCAAGTTTGATAAATAAAGCAAAAACATCGGTCAAAAGCTATAAATCAGACTTGAAATCGCTGAAATCAAAGGTGCTTTCCATAGATGAAAGCATATGCGACGTCGATGATGTTATCAGTTCGATAAAATCATCAACGAAAACGCAGGAAGATAAGATTGAAACTCTGGAAAATCTAAAACAGGATATAAATGATTTTATATCTGACGTTGTATGCATTGACGGAGACGCCGCAGAGGCGATAAATAAAAGTAAAGACGATTTTTATAATAAATACGAATACCTGACACCAGAATGCGAAAAAAGCGGCTGGGAAAAATTCAAGGACGGCTGCAAAAAGGTCGGCGAGTGGTGCCAGGAGCATTGGAAAGAGATTCTTGCAGTCGTAGTTGTTATTACTGGCATTGTTCTTTGTTTCGTGCCCGGATTAAATTGGCTTGGTTCTGGAATTTTAATAGGCTCATTGAAAGGTGCTTTGAGCGGAGGTCTGATAGGTGGACTATCAAGTTGGGCGTCAGGAGGTTCATTCTGGGAGGGCTTTAAGGACGGCGTGGTGACCGGAGCTATTTTCGGTGGCGTATTTGGCGGACTTGGAGCGGCAGGTGAGTTTTTAGGTAATGCCAAGGCGGTTAGTTTGCTTGCCAATGGAAAATGGTTGGGTAAATCGTGTAGCTTTGCTAAAACGGTTGGAACGGTCGCCAAAGCAAGTGGAGCTATCACATTTGTAATGGGAGGCTTTGATACTCTCGCATTAGGTTCAAAGATATTGTTTGGTGACAACTGGTTTAGTGACTTTAATGCGGCTTTGCATGAGAGTTCTATATACAATATAGCTCAGACGACTATAGCAAGTGTAGCTGTTTTCACCGGCGGAATGAACAGCGGATTTAACAAGGCAGCTAACAGTGCAGGAGTTAAACCGTCATGTTTTGTGGCGGGAACGCTTGTCATGGCGGTTGCCGGAATGGTTGCTATAGAAACGATAAAGTCAGGAGATAAAGTCATTTCAACAGACCCTGAAACAATGGAAACTTCTCCGAAAACTGTTCTTGAAACCTACATAAGAGAGGTAACAACGCTTGTTCATCTCACTGTGAACGGTGAAGAAATCGTTACAACTGTTGACCACCCGTTCTATGTAAAAAATCAAGGCTTTATCAAAGCAGGAGAACTAATAGTTGGTGATGAACTTCTTGATGTAAACGGAAATGTTCTTTTAGTTGAAAAATTTAATGTCGAGTTGACAGATAAACCTGTTACAGTGTATAATTTTCAGGTAGAGGATTTCCATACTTATCATGTTGGTAGATTGGGTGTACTGGTGCATAATGCTGGCAAAGAATATGGAAAACAATATTCTCCAGAACAGCAGAAACTGGTTAAGGAAGGAAAAAATATTAGCAAGATAAATCGTGTCACAAGATTAGAGGCAGAAGATTATGTAAATAGATGTAGAGCAGCTGGACTTGGCAAGGATAAAGTTCGTATAGACCCCCCGCATTTCAATAGAATGGATCCAGCAAAATTGGCTGAAGGTATATCAGGTAAGCCGCATTTACATGTTCCTTCAGGCAAAAATTCTCATGTGGAAATTATTGATTAGGAGAGTGAGAGAATGAAGTTGTATAGAAATGGTTATGTTGTATCCGAGGTAAAAGATAATGATTATACATATAATGTATGGCCGTTTGAAGATGTAGATGATGATAAGAATGCTATGATGTTAACTGAGGAAGCAGATAACACTTGGTTTCTGCAATATGATATGCAACATATTGTCCCTGATTTTAAGTTTGTATATAAATATTTTCAATATTGTCAAAACAATGGGCTAAAGTCGAATATTCTTTTGTATGAAACAACTAACAAAGAAATCGTTGTTCCTGAAATTAAATTGCCAACTAAATTATTAGGTTTTGATTGCATTGGTAATGTATATTATTCGTATTTAAAAAATGAATATAACTATTTTAAAGACGATTTAAATGCAAAAGGTATATATGTCAATAAATATGGGTTATTGGATTCTTTAGAAGATGTTTTGACTTATATAAGCTTAAGACAAAAAGACATTAGTTCTGGAATACAGTTGGAAAATTTCTGGAAAGAGCTCCCAACAAAGATTAGTTGTGTCAAATTGTAAAAGTGTATTCATTTAGCAATGGGATTAATCGCAATCAAAAATATAAAAGCAATAAAACTAATAGTTGGCAATTAAAATTATTTTACTTTAACAATATGGAGGTGATAAAATGCCCACAAACCAAGAAAAAGTTTCACAGCTTTTAGCAGATTCGCACTTTGCATTCATAAACAGCCAAAACAACGAATCTCTTCATTTAGCGAATGAGGCAATTAGGCTTGCTCCAAAAAATCCTGACGCTTATCAATGTGCAGGAGATGCGTATATGTCTTTGGGACAGTATAAAAAGGCGGTCGAGAGCTATAAAAAAGCGGTCAAGCTTGATCAGAATAACGGCAACAGGTATTTTAACTTGGGTTACGCTCTTGCCACTAACGAAAAAGCGGCAGACGCTATAAAAAATCTTGCAAAAGCTGATGAGCTTGGTTGTTCGCCTGAGAACACAGTCCAGCTGTATAACCTGCTCGGAATAATCTGTTTCGATATCGGAAGATATAAGGACGCGCTTGTAAATCTTGAAAAAGCGGAGCAGATCATCGGCGTAGATCTGGATATCATGAAACGTAAGGTAATTATTTACGGCATGAAGAATGATATCCGAAACGGACTTCTTACCACCAATCAGATGAAGCTTGTCGCACCGTCAGACTACACTGGCTATCAGCTTGCATTTAAGCTGCTGTGCCAGGCAAACCGCCTCGACGCCGCAGAACGGGAACTTGAAATGGCTAAAAAATATGCCGAGCTTTCAATGGATTACTACTTTGACTGTATGACCTTTGAGATTCAGAAGTATCAGACCGATAGTGATAAAGAGCATTATTACAAGGCGTTGGGTTATATAAACGAAGCATTGACGACGTTAAAACCTACAGTTTCTGAGGCTTTGGAAAGCTATATAAATTCTGCGGAAATTTATCTTCAGCTTGAAAATGCAGACAAAACGATCGAATGTCTAAATGCTGCTCAAAATCCTGTTGAGTCATATAATCTTGGGTTTGATATTATCGACAAAGACTTTGAACCTGTTAAACTGACAGAATATGATGTCGAGGCAATGATAGAGGCTGATAAAGAACGTATCGCCGAAGAATATGGCGATTACGGTCTGGAAGAATTGGCTGAAAGCATTGAACCCGATGAAAACGGAGCAAGAGAATATCTTACGAACGTTGAAGATGAAGCCGATACCGAGAAAACGGCGTACAAGCTTGACAAAACGGAAGAAATTGAATTGACTCCCGAAAATATAGATCAGATCAATCGTCTGTATATAGGAGCATATACTCTGAAAAAGGAATTCAATAAGGTGATCGACTATGCAAGAAAATTGCAGAGCAGCGAAAGCGTTCAGAATTCATACATAGGAATTTACAGTGAAACAAACGCCTACAAGGAGCTTGGCTCGCCTGAAACAAAGCAGAAGTATGAGGAAACGATAAAATACTTCAGAAACGCTATGATCAAAGACCCAAGCGATATGGCGGCTGTGACATTCCGTATTCAGTGTTATATGGATATTGGTCAGTATGACGAGGCGGAACAGCTTTGTAATCTTCTGGCTAACGAACTGAGAAAGCCTTTACTCGAAAAAATAGAGGAGGCGAGATCCGTTGACTCTTGAACAGGATATTAAGCTGAGCAGTGAGGCTTTTAAAACTGCGGCGAATGAAATGTCTGCTTTAAAAACAAGAGCTGAAACGCTTAAAACTACGCTGGAACAGATGTATAATGACCTGACAACGGCTTTAGATACGCCGGCCGGAAAAGAGATCGAGATCGAGGCAAAGGACGTACTTATCAAACCGATAGACGACCTTATCCTTGTAATTGACCAGATGTCAAAAACACTTGATGATATAAAAGATACCCCATATTATCAAGGTGTGTTTGATAAATATGAGCAACTGATGCAAAACATTAAATTCAATTAATAGGAGGCTTTTACTATGGCAATGGGAAGCACTGGTACGGTAAACGTAACACCGGAAATGATCAAAAGTGCATTAAGTGCAATCAAAGAGTATGAAAATACGGTCAAATTACTGTTTTCAACTCTTTCAAGCACGATGAGTGAATTGATACCTGGCAATTTCAGCGGAAATGCTGCGCAGGGATTTAGGAAGTTTTTTGATGAAAATATCGCAAAGCTTGCAGACACGAATGATGAAAGTGCGGGAGTGTCACAGATAATCGAGCTTTTGAGGGAAATAGTTAACGGTATATCCGAAGCAATACCGGAGGATGATAAAGGTCTTGACGATCAGCTTGCGGCGGAAAACACAAAAGCAATGGGAGGTAATTAATTATGGCAGGATGCAGAATAGTAAATCAGGGCGTACTTACGGCCCTTGATTCAATTGAATCATGCCGCTCTTCTTATGAGGAAGCAGGCCAGACGCTTATCAGCTCATTAACCAGTGCAATCGCAGATATGGAGGGTGCTGCAAAAGATGCGTTTCAGGATTTGATCGATAATAAAATCAAAGAATTTGCAGAAACAAGTTTGCCGGAAGCAATCAAAGGTATGCATACTCTTCTTGAAGAAAACAGAAAGAACTTCGAAGAAGTCGATCAGAAAATTGCTGATAATATAAGCGGCGGTTAAGTACATAAAAGCGCAGCCTGACATTGCTTTGTATCAAAGGTTTTAGGCTGCGCTTATTTTTATCTTGGGAGGTATATACATGGCTTTTAAAATACTTAATGACGAAGAAATATCGCTGCTTACTGACGAACAGGTAGAATGCTATCAAAAAGAACTTAAAATATATAAGCAGAGAGAGGCTTTTGTAGAAAAGCTGACAAAACTTGAAAATGCGGAGATCAAGCCGTATAAACCGAACCTGAAATCAATCGATATTATCAGGGAAATCGAGTTTGCACCTTTCATAAGTCCCGAGCGGCAAAAGCTCAGTCTGAAACCTATGCAAAAGCCTGAACTCCCTGATGATCTTATCGGCAAAGCGAGCGAAAAAATCAATATATCTGAAGTAATTAAATCAAACGCTGTTCTTAAAGAACAAATTGGTTTCAATCATAAACTGTTTTCAAAAGCTAATAATTTCAAATGCTATGAACAAAAGCAATATATATTGCCCGAGTTTTCAAAGCCGGTTATACCTGATGCGACCTTCACCAAGTTAGAGAATGTACTTTCAAATCCTGTACAGATCAAAAAGCCTGCCGAGTTAAAGCTGCAGAGCTTTATTGCTCCCGTAAAAAATAATGTGACTCTTTCAAAAGTAGCAATGCCGGAATTTAAGGCAGGAGTTTTTGTTAAGCCCGAAGCGCCTAAGCTCGACTTTGCAGTTAATGCAAAACCTGAAACGGTGATAAAACCCTTTGAAAAACCCGAATTTACTTTGAAAGCTTTTCTCAAAGTTCAAAAAGTAAACGTTAATATGCCGACTTTCCGACAGCCGGAAAGAAATAAACCGGATATCTCTGTTAATGTGAAATCTGATTTTAAAATTAGAACGTTTAAAACGCCCGAAACCACAGTTACTGATCTACCTCAAATAAGAAAAGCTGAAGTTGAAATAGGCAGTTTTCAGCCTCCTGTGCAGCCAAAGCTTGATATTAAGCTGAATACCGTGCCTGACGTTGAAGTAAAGGGTTTTGAGAAACCTGAATTTGAAGCGGTTAAGTTGCCTGTGATCCGCAAGCCTGATGTAAGTCATATAGAGTTTCATGCTCCTGAAAAACGGGAGATCAAGCTTTCTGCTGTCGCAAAACCAAGTATTAATGTCAAGCCATTTAAAAAGCCGCAGGATATTAAGACAGAGCTGCCTGAGTTTCCGAAAGTGAATATAAATATAGGAAGCTTTACAAAACCTCAGGAGATCATACCAAAACTAAATGCAAAGGTAAAAACATTTAAACCGATAACAAATTTTAAGAAACCCGAATTAAGCCGACCTGAGCTGTCTGATATAAAAGTTTGCAAAGGTTTTGAAACAGGAACAGAAGCACAGGACATACTTTCCATGCTGAATAAGGAAACTACATTATGAAAAACAACGAAATAATGATATCCGCAAGATTTGAATTTGACGATAAGAGTAAATGTCAGGAGCTTTCATTTCTTGTTCTTAAGGATATTACCCTCAAAGCTTTTATCGAGGCTTTGTATTACGGATTAAAAAAATCCCCGGATTATGAGAAATGTTTCGAGTTGCTTGAGCAATATATCAAAACCAGAAAAGAACTTCAGGTGCTGTATACGGCAAAGGGCAGCTATAATGTGATAGATTTTACAACAGATGTTGTGAAAGACGGCGAAAAGGCCAAAATTTATAATGCAGAGCTTGATAAGTTGGGATTTGTAACCTCAAGCTGCGTCCTGTTTACGATGAATGAGGAGATCAAGCCGTCTTATTTGTTTAAAAAAGAAGAGAACAGCTATATCTTAAAAGAAAAGGATACGCTTGAATATAATATAAGCACCCGCAGACTAAATGTTATTGAATCCTCTGTGATAGATATTATTCCGCCGAATGATATGCCTCAAAAGGATAAATCATCACTTCTCGATGTTATCATTCCTACAGTGCTTTCTACAGGTGGAATGCTGGGTGCACGTTTACTGATTATGAAACTTGCACCGAGTGCTTCATCTATGGGTAATACTATGCTTCTTATGTCGGGTGCAATGGGAGTAGTATCTTTGGTTACTTCATTCTACAGTTTTATGAAAAAAAGGACCGACTATAAAAAGAACGTTGAGGAATGGAAGAACAACTATGAGAACTACATTGCCAGAATTATCAGAACAATAAAAGAATGGCAGGAAAGCGATATTGTATATCTGAACAGCGTGTATCCGAATATGGATACATTGTTTAAGAATACTGCCGAGATCAACGGTATTATTTTTTCAAGATCTCAGAACGATAATGATTTTATGAAAATATCGCTTGGCACTTCTGATGAGGTAAAGCCGCTTTTTGAGATCAAAAGCGAGAAAAAGGATAATATCTTTTACGATATTTATTACAAAATGCGTCGTAACAAGGATGAGATCGAAATAATAGTTCCGACAAAGAAAAAGAACAGAAAGCTGAAAAAGCTTTCTCCCGAGGAAATAGCTGAAAGGGAGCGAAATAAGTTCCTCCTTACCGACTTAGCGTACAATTTTGCAAATAAAGGCGTGGACACTAAGAATGATAACGAGGTTATCGGATTTAACTACCTCAGAAGTGACAGTGGTAAAAAACCGCCTTTGCTGATAGATTTGAAAAACTGCGGAGCCTTGGGCGTTATATCAAACGATGTGCAGACGTCCCATCGCTTTATTCAGCACGTCGTTTTTGAATTGGCATATTATCATTCGCCAGAGGATCTGCAATTTGTTTTCTTTTTCGATAAAGAGGACAAAATTGAGAAACAGAATGAAATACTGAAAAACTATAAGTATCTGCCTCATACGAATGAACTGTTGGACGGAGTTTCTCAGTTTGTATTTGATAAGGACAGCTCTGGTATAGTTTTCGGACAGCTTCTCAGTATTATGAACAGCCGCTCAAACAATAAAAAAGAAGATTCCGATGATTCTGTATCAGACGGTAAACTCACACAGATAGTATGTGTGGTTTTCGATGATTATGATATAAAGGAAACAGGTTTTTCAAAGTTCTTGCCTGAAGTTCCAAAAGAGGGTGAGCCTTATATCAATTTGCTTGGACTTACTTTTATTTTTATTCAGCCTGTAAAGGATATGCTTCCGAAATACTGTGGAAATATCGTCAATATCGACAAAGAAAATGAAAAGGAAAGAAAAGTGAGCCTTAGATATAACGTTCTTAGCAGAGAAACCTTAAATGTTTTAAGCGAGGACAAGGGCGATAAGAACAAAGCAAACGATACCGATAAACTGATAGAGTACAAATATTTTCAGAACAGATATATGTTCGGTTCAGAAAACTATGACGATAGATTTAGCCTTGCGTTCAGACAGCTCAGTGCAATTTACTATACCCGAATTGCGGAAAACGGCAAAGTTCCCTCTATGGTTACTTTGTTTGAGCTATACGGATATAATTCCGAGAAAGTCGAAAACGGCGAAGTAAAATCAAGCATACGAAAGAGCTGGGAGGATATTGATAGAAATGACGTGACAAGAAATCTTCGTGTTCCAATCGGTAAGCATGAACACGGCATAATGTATCTAGATCTATACGAAAAGGCAGACGGACCTCATATGCTTGTTGCGGGAACTACTGGTTCAGGTAAATCCGAAACAATAATTACATACCTTATAGGACTGTGCATGAAATTCTCACCTATGGATCTAAATCTTATGCTTGTTGATATGAAAGGCGGCGGCTTTTCCGATCGTTTGGGAGATCTTCCGCACTGCGTCGGAGTAGTAACAGATACGGCGGGTGAGGACGAGGGAACATCCGCTGCGTATATGCTAAAGCGTTTTCTTGAAACGCTTAATGCTGAAATAAAAAGGCGTAAATTGTTGCTTTCAAGTTTCGGAGTTGATAATGTTGATTCGTATATCAGAGCATTAAGACTTATCAGAAAAATAAAGGAGCTTGAACCCGACGAGGAGAACAGTGAAGAAATCAAAAAGCTTAAGAAGAAACTTAACAATAAACAGCAAGAAATTTTGAGTAAGGATCTGAGTGAGCTTTCACCATTGTCGCATCTTGTCCTCGTTGTCGATGAGTTTACCGAGCTTAAACGTTTCTCAAGCGAGAGCAACGACGTTGATTTTATTGCAGAGATAACTACCATTGCACGTGTGGGACGTACATTGGGCTTTCATATCATACTTGTGTCGCAAAATATTGAGGGAGCTATAACAGACGATATTCGTGTAAACTCTAAAGCAAGAATATGTCTTAAAGTAGCCACAAAACAAGCGTCAAAGGAAATGATAGGAACGCCTGCCGCAGCTGCTCCGACTATGCCTCTTAACGGACGAGCATATTTGCTTGTTGGAACGGGTGCGAGATTTGAGTATTTTCAGTCTGCATACACTGGAGCTAATAAAAATCTCAATATTGATCCGGCAGTCATTGTTACTCAAGCAACAAATTCAGGTAAATTCAACAACGGATTCTATTCCTCCAAAAAGGACAATATTATAGAGAAAAAACGCAGTGAAAACGTTAGTGAGCATGATACTCAGTTGGCTTATGTTGTTAAAACCATTATTGAAATAGGAAAAAACATGGAGAAACCTCGTCAAATATTTTTGCCACCTTTGCCGGGCGTAATTATGGATAAAACAGATTGGGAGGGTTTAAGTTGAGCAGAGAAAAAATTCTGTGTACTTTGGGCAAATTCGATATACCGATAATTCAGATGCAGCCGGCTTTTATTGTTGATCTGCTGGATTCCAATGTGATTTTGTTCGGCTCTGCTATGAGCGGAAAGACGACCTTCATTAAAACCCTTGTCAATATTCTTCATAAACAATATGACGAAGATCAAGAGCAGATATTCATTCTTGATTTTGGCGGAGCTTTGTCAGAATATCGCAGTATGCCGTTGGTATCTGCATATTTTGATAATTCCAACGAGGAATATGTGAAACGTGTTTTCAAGGTAATGGATAACATATTAAAAGACAATATCAAGACCCTGAACGGTAAAAACTACAGAGAAACTACAGAAAATCAGCCTATACATACAACTTTTATTATCGACAACGTAAACGCCTTTATAGATGAATCCAGATATACTGCATATCAGGAAAAGCTTGCAAAGCTTTGCAGAGACGGTCTGTCAAAGGGAATTACCATTGTGGTCACGGCGGGAGAAACCAAGGGATTGAATTCATATATGGGCAGTTTTAAGCAGAAAATCGCATTTGAAATGCCGGCAGACAAGTATGCGGACATATTCAATGGTAAGGTTGACGCTATCGGTAATAATCCTGGTCATGGCTTTGCAAACGTAACAGTAAAGCCGGAGGGTATTACGGGTACGTTTCGTATGAATCTGCCGTATGAAGTGCAGTGTTTTAAAGCTCAGACACTTAATGAAATCAGTAATAATGATAAATCGCTGCCATTTCAGGCTGCATTAAGAAAAAAATTCGATTTTAATGTTGATACACAGGAATATGGAAAACACGTCAAAAAATATTTGACATTTCCAAAAGAGCTGAATAAAGATGACTATATACGCCTGAAACAAAAAACGAATATTGAAGAACAAGTCAAGTTTCCTGTAAGTGTAGGTCTGGATTATGTGGATTTCTGTCCTGTTACAGTCGATCTGGGAAAATCCCATGTTATCGCAATTTACGGCAAAAAAGAATTCGGAAAGACCAATCTTCTGAATCTGCTGATCAACGGTCTGGTCGAACAGGAAGATGACATACGTCTTGTATTTTTTGACGATGGACGTAATCAGCTAAGCGAAATATATGAAAAATATGAAGCGGTTCGGGAGTGTGTTCTGATAAATAAATTTGATAAAAAAGATCTGCCTTTAAATGACGGAACAATTGTAAACAGAAAGCTTTCGCCGCTTCAGCAGTTCTATTTGTATCTCAATGAAAATTACATAGAACTGGATAAAAAGTTTCTTGCGGGAATGTATGGAGTCAGTGAGAACTTGAAAAAAGAGTATGAAAATATTCCCGGCTGCAATACGGATGAAACTCCTTTTACAGTATTCATTATCCAGAGCAAGCTGATATATTTAAACACTCCAGAAGGAAAACGTTTTATTAATTCAATACTTCCACAGCTTGCCGCAGTGGCGGAGGAACGTGAGTTTTTGTTCATTTTTTCAGATGTTCAGAAAATAAGCGACGGAGAGCAAAATTCGTTTTTTAACAATAATATTTCCACTGCATTTTTGCTTGACAATGTAGCTGAATTTGCAGGTGAAAGAGGTCAAAAAACTATCTTTGGAAATATGGATGTAAAAACTCTTAAAGAAGATTACGCTCGTTGTGAATTAGGCGACGGTTATTGTTATGACATTGAAGCAGATAAACTTGTAAAACTGAAATTTATTAAATATTGAAAGGAACGATAATTATGGCAGGATCGGCTTTTGTATCGGCTGATATTGATAAACTCGTGCAATTTGAGAAAAAAAGCGAGGAAGCGATCAAAGAATTTGACGCTATAAAGGAGAAGTTTAACGATATAAACACTACACTTCTTAAAAAATGGAAAGGTGAGGGTAAAGACGCTTATAAGAAAGAATCGGATCATATTATGGAGAACATAGGTGGGATAAAGGATATTCTTGATTCCATCAACAATGGAGTGGTCAAAGACACTAAGGACGCTTACCTTCAGCTCGACGAAGAACTTGGGGAGTTTAATAAGAATCCACAGACGGCTGAAGGAGAATAAGATATGAGTAAACCAAGTGTAGGTGAGCTTGACACGAGATTAAATGATAGTCAGACTGAAAAGCTCGAAAAGCTGACTGTACTTAATGAAAACTCCGAAGAAACCATATATAACTTGATTTTTTCTGTTTCTGAGAATAAGGACAATGAGAAAAAAGAGTAGGAAAATAATCGAAATCTTTTTCAAATATATTTATGCAGTAAAGGAGTGAATATATGGCAACCATTACTTTATACGCAGGCAAAGTAAATCAGATGTCAAGCCTGATAAACCACGCAAAAAAAGCTATAAAAGAATATAAGTCTGATTTGAAATCACTGAAATCAAAAGTGCTTTCCATAGATGAAAGCATATGCGACGTTGATGATGTTATCAGCTCGATAAAATCATCAACGCAGACCCAAGAGGACAAAATTGAATCACTTGAGTCATTGAAAGAAAGTATTAATGAATACATTTCTGATGTTATGATTATTGACCAAAATGCGGCTGATGCTATCAATAAAAGCAAGAATGATTTTTATGATAAATATGAATACCTGAAACCGGATATTGAAAAAAGCTGGTTGGAAGAGAAATGGGATAGTGCTTGTGAGTGGTGCAAGGAGCATTGGAAAGAGATTCTCATCACAGTAACAATTGTAATAGGAGCAGTATTAGCTATAGTTGCTGTTGTTGCCACTGGCGAAATGGCTCTTGTACCATTATTAACCACGGTGCTTACAACATTTGGAGTTTCTGCAGGTCTTGCTACAACAATTGCAACGATAACTAGTCTTTCTTTTGCTACAATAGCGATACTTTCAACTCTTGGTTCAAGTACATTAAATATAATTGACACATGGGGAAATATTGATAATTCAGTTTTTAATACATTTCAAAATGTATTAAATTGGACAAGTACAATATCGAATTGTTTTTATTCCATTGGTTCTATTTATAGTAGTGTAAAAGGAATTTCAAATGCTGATTTAAGAAATTATGGAAAGCAATGGACTACTAATCCTCAATTTCGTTCAGCCATAAGCGGTGCAAGTGAATATAATTTCACACTTAAATCTGATTCGTCAACTTTCTGGTCTGGAATTGGAGATGAGGGTATATGTAACGGAGATCAAATAGCGGCAAATTGTGCGGATAAAATGGGAAGATCTACTTTGGAAACAACTCTTTCATCGAAGGGTATTGAACTTCCAAATTGGGATGTTTCCAATCCTTCTACAATAAGCGCATGGAATAGTGCTTCTTCCTCCTACGCAATGCATTCTTCAGGGAATGTGGAAGCGTTACTCGGAAATACTGTTCGACCAACCAGTGTATGGAATGTCTTTGAACGTACTATTTTAAGAATAAATCCTAATGTAGGAAATATCACAATATATACGCCTACTGCAGTTAATGTGATTACGCATACTACTCAGGTTGGTTCACTAATAAGGAGTTTGTTTATAGGAACTTCTCAAACGGGAATATTATTAAATGATTGGAATAAAAAATGAAAGAAATTAAAATTACAGGTACGAAATGGTATGTCGATATTGAGTACAAAGAGAATATCGCAAGATTTGGTGGGGAAATGTGCGTAGATGGTTTTTATGCAACAGTAAATAGTATATCTTGGATAAAACATCAAGGATATATCGAGAAGAATGAATTGACTGAACTTATCAAAGCGGTGCGAAAGCAAAATAAGAATAGTTCATTCAAAATTGAGTTTGTAAATGATGATGGAAGCGAATATAAATAATATTTGCTGGATTTTTACCGGGTAAAGGAGTGGTTTATGAGATACAATAATGAAGTATTTGTAAAATATAGAATAGATAAAGATTCAATTGTTTTTTGGGCTTCGGACATTAATGAAAATATTTCTGATGTTGTGACTATTGACCAAAATGCGGCTGATGCTATCAATAAAAGCAAAAATGACTTTTTTGAGAAATATGAGTACTTAAAGCCGGATATTGAAAAAAAGTTGGCTAGAAGAAAAATGGGATAACGCTTGTGAGTGGTGCAAGGAGCATTGGAAAGAGATTCTCATCACAGTAACAATTGTAATAGGAGCAGTATTAGCTATAGTTGCTGTTGTTGCCACTGGCGAAATGGCTCTTGTACCATTATTAACCACGGTGCTTACAACATTTGGAGTTTCTGCAGGTCTTGCTACAACAATTGCAACGATAACTAGTCTTTCTTTTGCTACAATAGCGATACTTTCAACTCTTGGTTCAAGTACATTAAATATAATTGACACATGGGGAAATATTGATAATTCAGTTTTTAATACATTTCAAAATGTATTAAATTGGACAAGTACAATATCGAATTGTTTTTATTCCATTGGTTCTATTTATAGTAGTGTAAAAGGAATTTCAAATTCAAGCCTATGTGAATACGGAAAATCATGGATTGGAAATTCAGAATTTCGAAGTGCAATATATGGAGCAAGAAATTATAATTTTGTATTAAGTCCCAATACCTCAACATTTTGGGCTGGCTTAGGAAAAGATGGTGCTGATGTAGCAAAGAGTTTTGCTAATACCAACGGTCGCACAACTTTGGAAAAAACAATTGAAGAACTTGGTATAAATATGCCTGAGTGGAGTAGTGTGTCAGGTCCTGCTGCTTGGCGAAGTGCATCTGCATCAATAGCTATGAATTCTTCTGGCGAAACACTTGCCCTTTTAGGTCAAGATGTAGGAAAGATAATGTCATTTGGCGAAATTGGTAATGTATGGTTACACACAGAAAGCGTCTTACTTAATGTTAATCCAATGGTAACAAGTGTTTCAAAGCTAGCTAATTTTGGAACTAGCAATCAATTATTAATTAACATTCCAAGAACTTTTGAATTTACATCAGGTCTATTTTCATTAAATGGAAGCATCATCAATTGGTTAAAGGAGAAGTGATAATTGAAAATGCATATGGAATTTGTAACAGTAGGCAAAGCAAGTAGCGATAAAATTCATGTAAAATATAATGATAAAATAGCAAAATTTCATGGAGAAATAGGAATAGATTATTTTTTGGTGCTTGCTAATAAAATAGAGTGGTATCCAAATAAATAAGCAACAATTAATAAAAAAATAGAATTGATGACTATAGCAAACAAAACCTTTTTGGGTGAGAAACGGTTGTATTTTATAGCAGATGATGCAATATGGTTTGATTGGAAAGGTTCTCCATTAATTGTTATAGAAAATAATATTATAAAATCAATAAAAATATCATGTGTTTGTGAAGTACTAGCTAAAGTTGATGAGTTTAACGATATTTCCGATTTTTGTTATCTAAAAAAATATATTGCTGAATTAAAAAAAGCAAAGAAACTTTGTAAAAAACACTCCATTAATAAATATGATGGTTATGGACATAAAAAATTTTATTATAAGTGTACAAAATGTAGAAGTGTTTGGGCTTTAACAGAACCTGACGGCAATTTTCACGGAAGATTGGAAAAACTATAGGTTTATAGCTTTAGACACGATAAAATATATGATCAATTATATTTCCAATCAAAAGTGTGGAATTGAAAAAATAAGCAGTAAAATAGCGGAATATATTTTACGTTTTGATAGTGCTGATAAGAGTAAGTACGTTTTTTTACGATAAGTATGAATACTTAAAAACCGGATATTGAGGATGGAGAATGGCGAGATCATGTATGAGGCTTTCAGAGATGCGACTGACAGAACTGCAGGGTGGTCATTCTCAGATGAGACTTACATAGCAACATTAGACTGGAAGGAGAAACAATAAATGCAAAAAAAAGTTATCAGCTTTAATAATAAATATGAATATATTTTAGAAAATGAATAGATTAATGGCAAGGAATTAAACAACAAATGAGCAGTGAAATAATTGGAACAAAATTCAAGTACACGGTAGATACATCGTATGGCATAAATCAAGACGGATTTATTGCAATAGGTACGGAAAGCATAGTATACAGGGGACTGAAAACTGCTGATAAAGGCGGTCTTCAGTTTTCCTGTGTTTTGAAATTCAAGCCCAAATATGTTTATGTAAACGGAACGAAAATTGACAGAGTCAAGGTTTTCAAGGACGAGGAACTGAAAATTTTCGAGGATCTTCAGGAATGCAGATCAATAGTCCGTATCTATGACGTTATCGAAAGCCTTGGCGATTTCAGCCTGCCATGCGATAAAATAAAAAGCGGGGTGATAAACGCCTCGGGATATTTCTGCGTTGTTGAAGAATATATCGACGGCTGGTCGCTTGAAGAGTACTGCCGGCAGGAACGGTGGAAACTCAGAAAGATCGAACAGCTTGAAAACAATCTCAGCAAAGTCGTAGATTACCATGAATACACGGAAGATGAAAAGAGCTTTGTTAATCTAAGCTATTACAAGAATTACGACAATGTTCTGAAATATCAGAGCGAGATATTTCAGTTTATGATAAACCTTTGCGAGATACTTGAATTTGTAACGGAAAAGAAAAATATTCTGCATCTTGATATTAAGCCGGAAAATATAATGGTGACCAAGTACGGTAAGGAGCTTGTTTTAATAGATTTCGGAAGATCAAAAAGAATTACCAAAGCCGACAGATTTGCCGTCAGCGATCTTGCAAAAGTAAACTATAATGACAACGAATCCATAGAAAAAATGTATCAGTACGGAACGCTGGGATATGCCGCTCCTGAATGCTATGCTGAAGCGGCGGATGGTTCTCAGTTTCCCTTCAAGCAGCATTTTGAGCCGGGGAAAATGTCTATTGAAAGCGATATATTCTCATTCGGAGCAACTTTCTGGGAGTGCCTGAATATATTCGAGTTAGTTACTAAGAGCGAAGAATTTTCTAAAGAAAGTCATGATTTTTACAAGAATCATTTTCTTAATGATGCAGCATATTGTAGCCGAGATCTGACGATTACTTCTCTGCATTATCATAAAAAGCTTGAGAATATCATAAAAAAGTGTACTAAAGAACGCAACAAGAACTATCTAAATCTCGATAACGATGATTTTTATCACTCATACAGAACGCTGAAAAAGGATATTGAAGAAGCCAAAAATTCTGCTCCTACGATTGTTAGAGCCGAAAATATCAAGGTAAGAAACGCTTTCACTATGTTTGGTGTTATGCTTGCCGTATGCGTTACATTTTTGATGATCTCCATTATTTACAGAGCGGTAGGTTTCGGTATTGCCGAGGATAAATGGGACAGCCTTACAGCAGATTATAACGTTACACAATTTTATAAGCTTGAAACTATAGCAAATGACCTGATCAAAACCGCCCCTAATGGCAAAACGGATGATACATATTCCAAGATAGCTGCGTTTACATATTCCGACGGAGATATTGACGAACAGGAAGCGGCAATGCTTGTGGATTTGCTTGGAAAGATGTCAAATAGTAAGTACATGTGTAGATATATCGACGAATTGATGCAGAATGCCAATACAAAGAATTTTAAGGAGATTTCAACAGACATTGTGAAACTCAATACAGAGTATAACTGTGCAGGATATGAGTTGGCAAAAGCAATTTATAACACAGAAGTTGGAAAGACTGAGATTATTGGTTCTTATGAAACTTTGAAAAAATACAAGGACGATCATGCGTTTAAAAATGCTGTTATAAAGCTGAAAAATGTGTTGGATAATGACGAAAGCATTAGAATGATCTCAGAACATGAAAATACTACCAGAGTAGAAATAAAAAATTATTTTAAGGAAATTGGGTGAAATATATTATGAGTATTTCAAAAAAGTTTTTTGAAAAGCATATGCTGATTCATTATGTCCTAAGTGCGTTTTTTAAAGCATTATTAGTTTCTGTACTGTTTTTTGCTGTGCTATTTGCATCTTTACAAATAACAGGGAAATACACTGCTGTTGAAAATATGCTTGATTTGAAGTATGATTCACCGTGGATAATAGGACCTCTTCTGATTGCCGCAACACTAGCCGTTCTTTCGTTTATTGTAGGTATGATATTGTATTTGTATAAATACAAAAGAAACAGTTATAAAGGCGAGTTTTACAAAGCATTGGCTGGTGCGTTGAATGAAAATATAAAACAGGGTCGATAATTATGAAGTTAAGGGTATTGAATATTATATCTGGAGTCTTGTTTTTTATTTCTTCGTCAAGTTTGCTTATTATCCCATTTCTTGATTTTGATGATAACCTATCTGTTTCGGCATATGCTGTCGCTTTGTTGTTCTGGGGCGGATCAATATCGGGAATAATTATTCAAATAATACTCTTTGTGACCTGTAAAAAGTATACTAAAGTCAAGAAGTCGAAAACAAGACAAATAGTCGGAGTTATATTTCTAATATCGGTTTTTGTACTGATTCCTATTATGGCTTTCTGTAGAGATAATGAATTTGCTCTTTCCATAAATTTATTTTTATTACTGTTTTCCATAGAAATATATTTTGTAATAAAAAGAATGGAGTGTTTAAAATGAGAAAAAAATTTCTGTCTGTTTTTATTGCAATGCTTTTAATTATGAATTGCTTCCCTTTGTCTGTAATAGCCGAATTTGAAGGCAGTACCGACCCGATCGAGGTTTTCCTGGAGGAGGGGTTTGCCGATAAAATAACCGTTGAAGATAAGGAGTATGATGGAAAACTTACGGCGATTGTTCATTGTGAAGATGTGACCCTAATAAATGCGAATACAATGGAACCAGTTGCAGGATATGATGTTTATCTTGCGTGCAATGGGGAGTTTAAGAGAAAAGATGCTTCTGATGAACAGAATAAAGTGACCGTATCAAAATTCTGTCTTGAAGGTAATGATAGGAATAAATTTAAACTTTCAGGAAACTATGATGTCGTAGAAAAATACGCATACATTACCCCAAAAGAATTAAAAGTTATTCCCAAAGAAACATGGATTTATTATGGTCAGGCAATCCCTGAGAATTTTGAATATACCGTTGAGCAGCCCGAAGAATGTAATGTGGATTTAAATGTTAAAATCGCAGTGCAGGGTGAACCGAAAAATATAGGCGAATATGATTATGTTATCCTTGAACAGACGTCTGATAATCCTAATTATATAGGAAAGATATCTGAAAGCTCCAAATTTAGGATCAAAGAATATTCTCCAGAAGAAAAATATTTACTTAATGATGAAACATATTATTCAAATCATGCAAAACTAACTGCTCCTGACGGTTTTGAAATAAGTTCAGACGGAAATAATTTTAGCAATTATATTATAGTTGATTTAGAGGAAACTACAGTTAATCATAAAAAACAGGTTTCGTATTATTTACGAAATGTTAATGATGGGGCTATAAGCAGGGAGCTTAAACATAGTTATTGCTGCAGTACCAGTAGTCCTGAAATTGTAGGTGCTAAAATATCAAAGGTCAAATCTGATAGTTTCTTGGGATCTTTTCCATTTGGAATTGTAAGTAATGATAATGTGATGCTAACAATTACTGCCAAGGGGACAGGTGTAGATCAAGAAACATTAATATATTTAAACGGTGAAAATGGATATAGTCAATATTGTTCAGCAAAATTATGCACAGAAAGTAATGGTGTATATTACTACACTGCAGAGTTTAATATCAAAATGCCCGACAGCAAGTTTTTTAGAAGTAGTTTTGAAACATATGCAAAAAATAAAGCAGGAAGAGGCAACGAAGAAGAGCTTAATATCGAATTTGATAATGAAAGCAGCAATGTTTTAATTCTGGATAAGATTTCTCCAAAAGTTGAGTCTATGCAGATCGTTTATCACAATAATGAAGGTTACGTCGAAGCAACAGGGACTTTAAAAGATAGTGAATCTGGTATTGATACAATAGAATATTTTTGGAATCTTAAAGAAGATAATAAACTTGTAAAATACGGTATAAATGACAATGGAGAATGTGAATATACCAAAGTGCCAAATGGAGACGTTAATTTTTCAGTAAAATTAAAATACGATGATGCACCGATTGAAAAATATCCCTATGAATTAAAATTAAAAATTACGGATAATGCCGGAAATTTCAATGAGGATCTATATAAATACAGCAATGCCGAAAACGGACGAGATACCCAGCCTCCGAATATAGAAATCAAGGGCTTTCGTACAAAGGGTAGTGCAGAATATACGGATTGCGTTAATTTTCTGAAATTCGGTAATTATGCTAGAGATGATATTGAACTTGTGGTCGAAGCTAAAGATATATCTGAAACGGATTATGTTACAGGCGTTGGAAGTGTATCTTTATGTAATGGTGACAGCGTAATTGAAGAACTTAACAGTTCCAATGCAGCGAACGAGTATGTGTTTGTAATTTCAAAAAACACAAGGATTGATAATATGGTCATAAGGGCCGCAGATAAAAATGGTTTCTCTAATACGGCCAATGTAATAGACCAAATAACTGAAATGAAAGAGAATACACTCGTAGTTGAAAATGATCCGCCTGAAGTCTCCTTTGATACTTCTAAATCATCGACAATCGAAGATAATGGAGAAAAGATATATTGGTACAACACAGGCGATAGCATATTTTCTGTGAAAGTGACAGACGTTAATGAGAACGATAAGGTTTGCAGTGGCCTTGCAAGTGTAAAAATTATTGATGAGCATAATGGAATAATTAATGTCTTGGATGATAAAAGTTTTTCTGAAAATCAGGAGAATGATTACAGCTTTTCAACAGAAATATCAAAACTTTCTGAGGGTATACATTATATTAAGGTAGAAACAACTGATAATGCAGGGAATAATTGTGGTAATTATCCTGCCGTAATGGTGATAGGAGTTGATACAAAGAAACCTGTAGGAAAAACATCTATTGAAGGGCCTGAACCAGTTGATATTAATGGTGATAAATGGTTTGACAAAGATCAAATCATAGAATTTCGTGTTGACGCTGAACCAGATGTTTCGGGTATTAAAGATATCACGTTGGACATAAACGGAATAAAAAAGACGTTTGCGGAGAATGAAATAAAAAGTAATGAACATGGATATTGTGTCACTGCTGATACAACAGGCATAGAAATTGATGATAAACATAGATATGTTGTATCAGGAACAATTACAAATGTTGCTGGGTCTTGCAGTGAGTTATCAGTGTGTACTGCATATGTAGATTGTAAAAATCCTGTTATAGAAAAGTTTACAGTAGAGAAAAAGAGCTCTGCTTTAGATAAAATTCTGAACGTGCTTTCATTTGGAGTATATTCAAATGACGATTTGATTTTTAAGGTATCAGTTAGTGATGATATTCATGACAGTGGTATTGATAATGTAAAAATTAAGTACAATGGTATAGATGAGCAGGCGTTGATGACAAGGGAAAGTGATAAGACCTACTCTTACATAATACCCAAAAACACCAAGGTCTTTCAGAGCAATATTATAGTTACTGCATATGATAAATATGGTAAAAAAAGTCTAAGTTGCCCCAATATAGAAAATGCAGATCAAGGTAAAGGAGTATCCGATAATGTATTCGCTATGATCGAAACTGAAAAGCCGAAAGTCACTATCAGTAAACCTAAGGGCGACGGGATAGTTCGAGATGATAAGCAGATCTGGTTTAATTCCAATAAAAACATAAGCATAACTATTTACGATAAAGATTCGGGTATTCGCAATGCAGATATAGAGGTAAACGGGATCGATGTGACAGCCGATAAAAACGGCACGATCATTCCTAAAATATCCGCAACGGAAGCAGCTAAGAAAAGAGACAACGAAAAACATATCTATACTTTTGATACCGATTATTTTACCAAAATCGCAGGCGAATCGTTGAATGGAGAATATGAAGTTAAAGTCAGTGTTGTGGATAATGCGGGAAATGTCAATTCAAAAGAAAGCTTTACTTACCATATAGATAATAAATCTCCGAACGTAGATCGCTTTGAATTTCTTCCTGAAACCTCCGATAATATTAGTGAAACATCTGATTATATCGAATATCTTGAGTACGGATATTATTTCAAAAAAGACTTCATTGCGAATATCCATATTTCCGATAGTGCGCCTTCATCCGGTCTTAACAAAGCAGAATACCGCCTTGTTTCTTATTATGACGGAGAGCGGAAAGGAGAAAAAACAGGAACAGCAGTTATTTCCAATGGCATAGCTCATATAGATATTCCGGCGGGATTCAAAGGTCAGATCTTTGTTAAGGCTTTTGATAATGTTGGAAATTATTCCGATGAAGAAACTCCAAAAGCATTTGTTGCGGATGATATTCCTCCTGAAATAAATATTTCCGAAATCGGCGGCAGCAGATACAGCGACGCAAACGGAAACAAGCTATTTACTGATGATATTGCCGTAACAGTAACTATAACAGATACTAAATCAGGCATCAGAGAAATCGGTTATTATCAGACGTCCGAAAACGACGGATTTGAGAGAAGAGTTCTTGAAATCGATGGGACAGGCGTTGAGGTAGATTCCGAGATAGGCGACGGCTGGGTCATAGTAAAAAAAGACGTAAATCTTGTAACTGAGATCACAAAAACATTTATTTTCGATAAAGATAATAACGATATCACATTAGCATTTGATGCGATGGATAATTCAGGTAATGTAAATGAAAGTGTTCAAAGTGAGACATTCACTATCGACAAAACTGCTCCGATTATAAATGTGGATATCAACAGCGGTATCAACAATACAATTTATTATAATTCCGGAAACAGGGCGGTAATGACGATCGATGTAATTGAAAGAAACTTTGACGCAAGATTGATTCAAGCTGAAATTGAAAATACTTACAACGGAAATGTTCCGAATATTAGCTTTCAGGATCTATCTGTTACAGAACACAGAGCTGTCATTACTTTCAGTGAAGGTGATTACACTTTTGGTATCAGAGGTACTGATCTGGGGGGACATTCGGCAGGGGTAAATCTTGATCATGAGAAAGTACAAAGATTTTATGTTGATGAAACTTCTCCTGTAGTTGAAGAAAATTTCAGCGACTTTATAAACCGTGATAATGACAATTATTTAAATACTAAGAAAACCGCTGTTATTAAAATCACCGAGCACAACTTTGATCCTAGCCTTGTCGGTTTGAAAATACTGAAAAAGGATGCGGGAGCAAAGCATAACGAGAATGATTTTACTGATGTCACATACTCTATGGTAAGTATGGCAGATTGGTCTGATGATATTGATACACATACGCTCTCAATTATATTTGATGATGATGCTGTATACCGTGTTGAAATATCTCCGTCAGATTCCTCCGGAAATACTTCCGGCTATAAAAGCTCAGAAATCTTCGAGATAGATACGACACTTCCTGTTGTATCATCAAAAAATGGTATTCTTGTCGATGAAAAGAATGCTCTGAATTTTCTGGATATATATCCGTATGAGAGAAAGGACGAGGCTGCCCCGACGGTCGAATTTACAGACGTAAATTTTGATCATATAAAGTATGTCCTTACTGTTTATACGCCTGAGTATACAAATGGCAGAGAACTTTCGGAAGTAAAGCCTGTTAGTGTATATCTTGACTCTGACAAAGATAAAGCGGGCATATTTAAGGGGAATTTATTCACTCTACCTGATTTTTCAAAAGACGGTGTTTACGCATTGGAACTAATAGCGGTAGATAAAGCTGGTAACGAAAGTGTTCTTAATTCAAACACATACATGAGAATCGTGGACAGCGATGTTCTTGCGTATATTTCAAACAGCAATGCAGCGGAAAAAACAGGCTGGTACTCATTTCAATATGAAAACGGAGAACCTATAAGCAAGCGTCCAGATAATTTTAGCGACATAGATATTGTTGTTCTTGCTAAAACAAATTCTCAAACCGATATAGTTCTTAGAGATTACAATGGTGAAGAAAAGAATACCGATCTGCAGGCTCAGACTGATAATAGTATGTATGGTGTAAGTGTTTACAGATATACTTTGAAGTCAGATTATTTTAAGGAAAACTTTCAAGAAGATACCGATACAGAACTATATCTGTCTGTAAAAAATGAAAACGGAAGGATCGATTTGGGCAAAATGCATATTGATAATATTCCGCCTTCGTGTAATATTCCTAATGATTTGAAATCATGGCATTGGTATTATGGAAACGAATCTCGCACAATTACTGTTACAAATATAAGCGAGTTACTTGATGAAACAAGGTGTAAAGTATATGATAACGGTAAAGCGATTGATTTTACTTACTCGGCAGCTGAAGGTAGCCTGTCGTTTACGCTTAACGGTGGTTGGCATAATGTAGGAATTACACTTGAAGATGTTGCTGGCAACACATACAGTGTTCAGGAGGTCGATAATATTCATATCGGGTATTTTTGGCTGTGGATCATTATAATAGCCTCTGTCATATTCATTGGAATAACTATTACGATAGTTTATTTTGTTAGAAAAAAGCGATATAGTTAAATACATAGATATAAACTTGATATGGAGTATAACAAAAGCTTTTAAAGCCGAAAGTTATACTCCTTTTTCTTTATAGACCTTTTTGTTTTAAAAGCAGAAAGGTCTATTTTTATGCCCATTCTAAAAAACTGGCAATGTTTTATTGCCAAATATCCATAAGCCTTCGTTTTGATTCAGAACAAGAAAATCAAAACGGAGGAATAAAAATGAGCAAAAATATAGTAAGTGTTTATGACACTATAACCAAAAGATACGTTGAAATTGAAGTAAGCGAAAAGATCCGCACATCTTACAACAGAACTCAGTGGAATATTGACGATAATGACAAGTCATTTTACAAACACGAAATACAGTTCTCTGCGTTGAAAGGAAACATTAACGGAGAACTTGAAAACTTTCAGGAGTTCCGAACAGAAAATGACGACGTCGAAAGAAGAGTGATACAAAATATTAAATTTGAAAAGCTGTATAGCTGTCTGAATGAACTTTCTGAGGATGAACGAAGGTTGATCTTTGCAATATATTTTGAAAATAAAACGGAAAACGAGGTCGCTTGTTTTCTACATACCACTCAGCAAAACATTAACAAAAAAAACGTAGGATTTTGTGCAAGCTTAACAAACTTTTGAAATCACAATAAAAAACGGTTGTTAAATATCAGACTTCTACCCCTATACAAGTGTAAGTAGAATAAAAGCTCCAAGTAACTTGACAATAGAATATCAACTCTGCAAGTACGTTGATCACACGGCCGGTATGAAATCTCGGCAGCCAAAGAAACCATACGCCAAGACTCCGAAAGGATGAGCGATAAATATGACGTTTCAAAATTCGATGCAGCAAAGGCAAAACTGGATGAAACGCAGTCGGCGATAACCAAGCGGCAGGCTCAGAGACAGATGATGGAGAACTTCATGAAGGTGCTGCGGTCGCTGCCGGAGCAGGTCGATTACTTTGAGGAAGGCACCTGGTACGCAATGTGCGACTTCATCACGGTCTACGGCAAAGATGACATCCGGGTTACCTTCCATAACGGATTGGAAATCCGAGTATAAAGATTACTCCCCACAACGGCTCACTTTGAACCGATGTGGGGAGCTTTTCTGTCTTACTTTGTAATAGCCGAAAAATCGGGCTCACCTTTTGTTATGATGCTGAAAATCAAATCTGCCGTTTCTTGACTTACCGCATCTGCATCGCTTTTGTCTCCATAACACTCCACATAGACATTCGTATTTCCAATAGAGAACGAAGCGAAGAATATTGCGGATTGCTCACCTCTGCTGTTGGGACTGGTAACAAAGTATCCCGTAGTGACAGGAATTCCGTTTACCGATGAGCTGCTTTCGTTTCCTTCCAGAACCACATCGCTTATTGGAAAATTATCCTGGGCAAATATGATTGTCGCATCACCGAGTTTTCCTTCGACTCGGAGCAGCTCCCCGTTTTCCTCTCGGAAAGTTCCGATGGCTGATCTTCGTTCAGTGGTTTCAGGAAGTATGGCGTCCAATTCTGCATCTGTCAGTTTACGCGATGAAACGGGATAGCCGACATGAATACTTGCCACGTTGGTACTTCCGATGTGATAGACAATGGAGTCACCGTTTGCAAGATTAACAGTATAACCTTTAGAACCAAACCATCCCATATTGCTGCCAACAATTCCTGTTACTGCGACTATGGCTACCAGGCAAGTGGCAACTGGAATCAGGAACTTTTTGAAATTCTTTCTCTGTGACATATAGTTCACCTTATCCTTTCTGTCATGAACAGAACGGTTCTTCTCTAAAATCGCAGAAAGCATACGATCATTTGCAGAATCGCTCGGTTCGATTTTGTCCCAAGAAGTAATGATTTTATTGTTCTTCATCGAAATCATCACCTAACCTTTCTTTGAGGATGGCACGAGCCTCGTGCAAATAATTACGGATTGTCGATTGCGGCTTTTTCAGGATGCCTGCGATTTCCACGCTGGTATATCCTTCATAATAATACAGATAGACCACGGTCTTATACTTTTCGGGGAGTTCCATAACCACTTGGAAAATATCATCTGTTTCGATATTTTCTGAGCTGGGGAGATTGTAGAAATCCTCGATGTTCTCGTGTCTGCGCCACCAATGCCGCAGGACATTTTTGCAAATGTTCGTGGCAGTTCTGATAAGCCATGCCTTTTCGTGTTCTTCGCTTTCAAAAGCGGGACCGCTCTTGATTAGCTGGAAGAATGTATCCTGAACTGCATCCTCGGTATCAGCAGGATTTTTCATGTAAGCAAAGCAGACGCGATAAACAGTTTTACTGTGGCGTTTGTAGATCTCCGCAATCTCTTTGTCCGTACGCAACAAAGATTTTGACATCTTGCCTTGCCCTCCTTTCACTACTAATACAATTGAGAACGCCAAAGTGTCGGATAAAAAAGAAAAAATATCAGAAACCATTATAACGCCAGTTTCTGATAGCAATATGATAAAATTGAAAATTCCGAGCCTTATCTACGGAAAGGTTACAAAATTTGAACCCGTCCGAGAAATTTGAACCCGTTTTTCTGTAAAAATAAAATTGTATCAGAGACGGCTTTTAGATAGATGAGGGAATAACAGGTACTCGTGAGGACAAGCGTGATGAATTTCAGCGAATGATAAGCGACTGCCGGAAAGGCAAGATAGACAGGATATATACAAAGTCTATCAGCCGATTTGCCCGAAACACCAAAGACTGTCTGAAAAACATCAGAGAGCTGAAAAGCTTAGGCATAACGGTGCTGTTTGAAAAAGAGAACATCGATACTGCCGATATGACTGACGAGATGATGATAACGATTATGGGCGGTCTGGCACAGGAGGAGTCCACTTCGATTTCACAGAATATGCGGTGGTCTGTTCAAAAGCGAATGGAGAACGGTACTTTTAATCCGCCCTCTTTGCCGTATGGGTATATGAGAAGGAAGCAAGATATAGTCACTATTGAAAATGAAGCGAAAATTGTACGAGATATTTTCACGCAGTATATAAATGGTATAGGTATGGAAACTATTGCGAAGGAACTTAACAAAAAACACATTGATAAAGGCAGCAAGGGCTTTATATGGTGTAAAAATACCATAAGATATATTCTTATGAATGAAAAGTATACCGGCAGGTCTGTATTTCGAAAGTTTTACACCACTGACAACTTCCCGTTTAAGCAAAAGGAAAACAAGGGTGAGTTTGATCAGTATCTTGTACAGGAAACGATGCCGGTAATAATATCCGAGGATATATTTGAAAAAGCTCAGCACCTTATATCAATTCGCAAATCGATGGGCTGCCGCGAAACAGCTAAATACCCATTGAGTGGAAAAATCAAGTGTGGAAATTGCGGTAGTTCCTTTAGACGAAAGAAAATAAATAACACGGTATGCTGGACTTGCTCTAAACATAATATAAATGCAGCAGATTGCGAATTAAAGGCAATTCCACAGGACTTGATCTATAGTATATTTATAGGACTATGCAACAAGCTTTTCTGCAATTACAAAACTATCCTTAAACCGCTTCAAACATCATTGCAGGATTTGAAACTGAAAGAGTTCACCGGTAAAACACAAGTAATGGACATACACAAGGAAATCGCTAAGTTTCGTGAACAAACTCATATCCTCGCAAGGCTTAAGACAAAGGGATTTTTGGACGAGGCTAAATACATTGAGCAGACTACTGAGCTTACAGCAAAGATCAATAAACTGCAAGCAGAACTGAAAAAACTTACACGCTCGGACGATGAGGACGAAACTCTTGACCAGATAGATATGCTGATTGACTTCTTTGAGAAAAGAGAAAATCCTATGACGGAATTTGAAGAATCGGCATTTGAAAGCATTGTTGATAAGATAGTTGTTAAAAGTCAACATGAGCTAGAATTTCATTTGATAGGCGGATTAAAGTTTAAAGAAAAAATATAGCCAAACTGCCTTGCAAGTCAAATCGCAAGGCAGTTTTTTGTTGCTGTTGGTAATAGCTTTTGAGAAGAAAATGTGGTATTGTTGTAGGTCGAAAGGAGGCGAGATCATGGCTAAAAACAGAACGATACCGTTCGGATACTGTATGAAAAACGGTGAGATAACAACCGAACCCAAAGAAGTATACGCAGTTGTTACAATATTTGACGAGTATCTGGAATGCAGAAGTTTGTCAGAGATCGCAAAGCTTATGCAAACAGAGAAAATTCGCTACAATGCTGTTTCGGATAAGTGGAACAAAAATATGGTCAAGCGGATCATTGAAAATGATAAGTATTTAGGCAATGATACATACCCGCAGTTGATCACCGATGATATTTTCAAGAGAGCAAACGAAAAGCGAGTAAAGAAAGCAACAACACTTGATCTGATACCCGATGATTTACAAGAAATCAGAAACCGTACATACTGCTCCGAATGCGGTCACAGACTTTCAAGGATAGGCGGCAATTCAAAGTACGAGCATTGGGATTGCAGAAATCCAGATTGTTACAAGCTTGAATATAGGCTTACAGACCAAATGATAATAGGGGCAGTTCTGACTGTTCTGAACTCGGCAATAGCTAATCCGAGTTTGTTGGAATCCGGCGGCGAGATAAGCACATATTCACCTACTGCGGATATAGTCTGTAAGCAAAATGAGATCAATCAGATGACAGATTCTTCGCAAGTGGATTTTGACAGAGTTAAAGCTGAAATTTTCAGGCTTGCCGAAATGAAATACGACTGCTGCACTTACAATGACAGTCCGCAGAAAACAGAGAAACTAAAAGAATTACTTCAAGGTCATGAACAATTAAACAGCTTAGATATTGGCTTATTCAAAGCGTGTGTTTCACGAATCTGGATAAGCCATTTTTGTACCATAGAAGCCGAGCTTATCAACGGAGTAAGGATCAAGAATATTACTGAAAAAGTCAAAACGTCAAGGAGTGAAAACAATGTCCACAGCACCCAATGTAACGATAATCCCTGCGAAAGTGCAGACAGCGGAAAGTCGCAGTAAATACCACCAGTTAAGAGTTGCCGCATACTGTCGAGTATCTACGGCTCAGGAAGAACAGCAGAACAGCTATCAGGTCCCAATCGCATATTATACCGATCTTATCAACAGAAAAAAGGAATGGACGCTTGCGGGGATATTTGCAGACGAGGGTATAAGCGGAACTCAGACAAAGAAAAGAACCGAGTTTAACCGCATGATAAGAATGTGTAGGAACAAAAAGATAGATCTTGTGATTACCAAGTCAATATCAAGATTTGCACGAAATACAGTGGATTGCCTTGAATATGTAAGACAGCTTAAAGACTTAGGGATAGGCGTTATCTTTGAAAAAGAAAACATAAACACCTTAACTATGACATCGGAATTTATGATAGCTCTGTATGGAAGTTTTGCACAGGCAGAATCAGAATCCATAAGCAAAAACGTAAGCTGGGGCAAAGAAAAAGCCTACCGTGAGGGCAAGGTGCAGTTTCAGTATAAATATCTGCTTGGGTATAAAAAAGGAGCAGACGGAAAACCGGAGATAGTACCCGAAGAGGCTGAAACAGTAAGGCTGATATATACGCTGTTTCTCGACGGATACAGCATGAGCAGTATAAAAAAGCTCCTCGAGAACAAAGGTATTTTGACTTCACAGGGAAATAAAGTATGGAACGAATCACTTATCCGCAGCATTTTGAAAAATGAAAAATATGTAGGAGACGCTTTGCTGCAAAAGACATATACGCTTGACTGTATTACGCATAAGGTCGTAAAAAATTACGGCGAACGCCCGATGTATCTTGTGACAGATCATCATGAACCCATAATCGACCGTGACACATACAATAGAGTTCAGCAGGAGCTTGCAAGGAGAAGTTCAAAAAGAAAGGTATCAGATAAAACTATCACCGAACAAGGAAAATACAGCAGTAAATATGCACTTACGGAACTGCTTATCTGCGGAAAATGCGGCACGCCTTACCGCCGTACAACGTGGACTTCAAGAGGGAAAAAGTTAATAGTCTGGCGGTGTATAAGCCGGCTGGAACATGGCAAAAGATATTGCCCCGATTCGCCCACGATAAAGGAAGAACAGCTCCACAAAGCTATAATACGAGCGATAAATAACTACTACTCTTGTGGTAACGACGTTGAAAAGATCTTAAAAGCTAATATCAGCAATGTGCTTGAATGTCAGGGGCAGGAAGAGATCACAGCGATCGAAAAAAGGCTTAAAGAGATCGACAAGGCAAGAAGTGATCTGATAAGTCTCATAGCAGCAGGCGGCTGTGATGAGGACAAGCTGGACAGCGAGTTTGAAAAGCTGTATGAGGAAGAGCAAAGCCTGAGTGAAAGACTTGCAATGCTGAAATCAAAAAATCAAACTTCCGCCGAAACTCAAGCCAAGCTTGATAAGATAATAGATATGATAGAGCATGAAAAGTTTGAGTTGGAAACCTTTGATAATGTGCTTATCAGAAAGCTGATAGAATGTGTGAAGGTTCTGAGCAAGACGGAGATACTGGTGATCTTTAAAGGTGGGTATGAGGTCAGGACTGAAATTGAATAACGATCAAAATTTACGGCTTGCGATATATTCGCAGGCTGTTTTTTGTTGGGAGGTGCAGCATTGTCCAAAAACTTTGAAGGCATAAAAACAAGAAAATTCGGTATAGAGATAGAAATGACAGGACTTACACGAAGTCAGGCGGCAAAAGCTATGGCTAAAGTGCTTGACGGAAGTGTTGAACACGAGGGCGGCAGCTATGATAAATACGTTGTAACAGACGCCAAGAACAGAAAGTGGGCGGTAGTTTATGACGGCAGTATCAACTGCTATAACGCAAATGGCGACAGAGCTTCCAAGTCTTACAGCGTGGAAATGAACTCTCCTGTGCTGGAATATGAAGACATACCGCTTTTGCAGGAGGTTGTGAGAGCACTAAGAAAAGCAGGCGGAGTGACAGGTCCGAGATATTGTGCAGGCACTCATATTGGTTTTGTCAATATCACTTGACACATTTTATTCGAACAAGAATTATGCAGTGAGAAAGATATGATCATAGTAGAGCTTTCTTCGGGCTGCCGGAGGCAGCCCACCG
>ENA-UOJV01001116-UOJV01001116.1-human-gut-metagenome-genome-assembly--contig:-C82-NODE-1116-length-32303-cov-18.114271_pt1 | contig 32303 bp, 23 predicted proteins | sample MGYA00242356_ERZ723903 | MGnify/ENA metagenome assembly ERZ723903
CAGCAACGACGTCCTCGCCCTGTGCATTGATCAGGTACTCGCCCATCAGCTTCTTTGCGCCGGTGGCGGGGTCACGGGTGAATGCAACGCCGGTGCCGGAACGGTCGCCGGAGTTGCCGAATGCCATCTGCTGCACGTTGACAGCGGTGCCCCACTCGTAGGGGATCTCGTTCATCTTACGGTAGACGTTGGCACGGGGGTTGTCCCAGCTGCGGAACACAGCCTTGACAGCCTCGATCAGCTGATCACGGGGATCCTGGGGGAAGGGACGGCCTTCGTTCTCCTCGTAGATCTTCTTGAAGGTACCCACCAGTTCCTTCAGGTCGTCAGCAGTCAGGTCCACGTCGTTCTTGACGCCCTTGGCTTCCTTCATCTTGTCGATCTCGACCTCGAACAGGCTCTTGGGAACCATCATAACGACGTCTGCAAACATCTGCACGAAACGGCGGTAGCAGTCGTATGCGAAGCGGGCGTTGCCGGTCTTCTTGGCCAGACCTTCCACAGCCTCATCGTTCAGGCCCAGGTTCAGGATGGTGTCCATCATGCCGGGCATGGACTGACGGGCACCGGAACGGACAGAGACCAGCAGGGGGTTGGTGTTGTCGCCGAACTTCTTGCCGGTGATCTCTTCCAGACCCTTGAGATGCTCGAAGATGTCAGCGGTGATATCGTCATTGATCTGACGGCCGTCTGCATAGTACTGGGTGCAGGCATCCGTGGTGATGGTGAAGCCCTGGGGAACCGGCATACCGGCAGCAGTCATCTCTGCCAGACCGGCACCCTTGCCGCCCAGAGTATTTTTCATGGTGACCTTGTCGCCGCCGAAGGCATCGTTGCCCTCGCTGAAGTAGTACAGATACTTTTTGCTCATGCGTGTTTACCTCCCATTTGGTGACCCCCGGTGCCACGCCCGGCGGTCTCATCGCACTTTTTTCTCAAAGCTGATGAACATTGTCTTGTGAATGCTAAACTATTATACCAGAAAATTCCCACATTGCCACCGGGCAAAACACCGAATTTGTTTGATAAATTTTGTGCAATTCCCTTGAAATTTACTCAATTTTCCGCTATTATAAAATGGGAGAAAGTTCGAGAGGTTTTTTGTTTTGCAGAGCCATTTTTCCGTGTCTTGGATACATGCTGTTATCCATTAAAATTTCCGGTGGAATTCCACCTGCGGAACGGGCCGGAATTTCTCCCTCATGGATACAACAAAATACCACACCTTCCCAAGGAGGGACACTATTTATGGAAACCATTTCCAACGAAGCTCTGGCCGCAGCACGCGCCAAACTGGACGCTGCCGAAAGCCGGCGCGAGAACATCCTGCTTTTTCACATCGCCAACGGCGTGAACATTGAGAGCCGTACCGTCCAGATCGACGAAGGCGTTGTCATTGCCCCGGGAGCCACCATTCTGGCGGACACCATCCTGCGCGGCAAGACGGTCATCGGTGCGGGCTGCGTCATCGGCCCCAACAGCCTGATCGAGGACAGCACCGTGGACGAGGGCACCACCGTCAACGCCAGCCAGGTCTACGGCAGCCATCTGGGCCCCCACAACAACATCGGCCCCTTCACCCATGTGCGGGTGAACACTGTCACCGACTACGGCGTGCATCTGGGTGCCTATGTGGAGACCAAGAACTCCAACTTTGCCCGGGGCAACACCGTGAGCCACCTGACCTACATCGGCGACAGCGATGTGGGCAAGTACTGCAACTTCGGCTGCGGCACCGTCACCTGCAACTACGACGGCAAGGATAAGTTCCGCACCCAGATCGGCGATTACTGCTTCATTGGCTGCAACACCAACCTTGTGGCCCCAGTCAAGGTGGGCGATGGCGCTTACACCGCCGCAGGCAGCACCATCACCAAGGATGTGCCTGCCCAGGCGCTGGGCATCGCCCGGGAACGCCAGACCAACCTTGAGGGCTGGGCAGCCCCCAAGATGGAAGCCTACATCGCCAAAAAGCAGAAGCTGGAGGAGGAGCAGAACAAGTAACTCTCCCGCCACCTTATAAGGTATTATACAAAAAGCACCGCCCTGTATCTGTACCGATATAGGGCGGCTTTGTGTTTTTCCCGCAAAACAGATTTCTTTTTCTTCGCGCGTATGTTATACTAAAGAACTGTACCACACATTATTTTAAGCAAAAAAGAAAAGGCAAAGCAACAACTATGAATGCAAACGACATCTGGCTGATCGCGGGCCTTGGCAACCCGGAAGCAAAATACGAGGGCACCCGCCACAACGCGGGCTTTGCCGCGCTGGACTCTCTGGCGGGCAAATGGGGCATCAGCGTCAGCAAAACCAAGTTTCAGGGCCTGTGGGGCCAGGGCGAGGTGGACGGCCACAAGGTGGTGCTGCTGAAACCCTTGACCTACATGAACCTTTCCGGCGATTCCATCGCCCCGCTGGCGGGCTTTTTCAAGATCCCCGCCGACCACGTCATCGTCCTGTGCGACGATATCACCCAGGCCCCCGGCAAGCTGCGCATCCGGCCCTCCGGCTCGGCAGGCGGGCACAACGGCCTGAAGAGCATCATTGCCCGGCTGGGCGGGGAGAACTTCCCCCGCATCCGCATTGGCGTGGGTGCCAAGCCCCGCCCGGACTATGACCTTGCCGACTGGGTGCTGGGCAAGTTCCCGCCCGAGGATGCCAAGGCCATGGCCGACCGCTATCCCGACCTTGAAGCCGCCGCAAAGCTCATCATGGACGGTAAGCTGGGGCTGGCACAGAGCAAGTATAATGGGTGAGGGAGAACCCCCCAGTCGCCTGCGGCGACAGCCCCCGCTAATAGGGGGGCCCTTGGCATTGCGTAAAGTTTTACGGTTTTGCCAAGGCCGCCCCTAGTAGGGGCGGTGGCATTGCGAAGCAATGACGGTGGGGTTTAGCTTTCCAAAAGTGTTTGCTTCGAGAGGAGGTCTACGATGTACGAAGCGCTGCTGAAAAGCACAGCGGAATATCAGAAGATCGCGGAGAGCCTGCACACCCCGGGCCCGGCGGCGCTGTTCGGCCTGCCGCCTGCGGGCCGTGCCCTGCTGTACGCCGCTTTGCAGAAGGATCTGGGACGGCTGGTCTGCATCGTGACCCCCGGCGAGGCCGAGGCCACCCACTTTGCGGACGACCTCAAGGCGCTGGGCCTGACCGCGGCGGTGTTCCCGCCCCGGGACTTCATGCTGCGGCCGGTGGAGGGCGCGGGCCGCGAATACGAGTACCGCCGCCTGTCGGTGCTGGGCGCGCTGGCGGGCGGGCGGCTGAACGCCGTCTGCGTGCCCACCGAGGCGCTGCTGCAATACACGGTGCCCCGGGATGAGTTCCTGCGGAACACCCTCACCCTCAAGCCCGGCATGGTCTACAACCGGGAAGCACTGGTGGCGCGGCTCTTTGCCGCCGGGTACGTCCGGCGCAGTCAGGTGGACGGCCCGGGCCAGTTCAGTGTGCGCGGCGATATCGTGGACATCTACGCGCCGGACATGCACCAGCCCGCCCGTGTGGAATACTGGGACGATGAGATCGATTCGCTGGCCTTCTTCGACCTGCTGACCCAGCGCCGGGACGGCAGTCTGGAAAAGATCTACCTTTCCCCCGCCCGCGAGGTGCTGTTCGGCAGCACCGCCGAGACGGCCGAGGCTCTGCGCGGAGCCATCAAAAAGGCGCGGGGCAAAAAGCGTACCGCCATGGAAAAGGCCACAGAGGCCGACCTTGCCCAGCTGGATTCCGGCCTGATGCCCGAAGCCATGGACAAGTATTACGGCATCCGCTACCCGCAGCCCGCCACCCTGCTGGACCATCTGGACAACCCCATCTTCGTGCTGGACGAGGTGGGCGGCATCCGGGATGCCCAGAAGGCCACCGAGTACCGCCGGGGCGAGGAGCTGACCGGCCTGCTGGAGGAGGGCGTGCTCTGCCCTGGGCTGGACGTGCTCTACCAGACCATGGACGACCTTGCCATTGCGGCCCAGAAACAGAGCACCCTGCTGTGTGAGAACTTCCTGCGGGGGATGAACGAATTCAAGCTGAAGGACCTCATCAACGTGGAGGCCTTTGCGGCCCCCAACTGGGGCGGCGACCTGGCCTCCCTGCGGGAGGATCTTGACCCGCTGATCGCCCAGGGCTATGCCGTTACCCTCTTCTCCGGCACCCCCAAAGGTGCCGCCGCCCTGACCCGGGACCTGACGGACAAGGGCTACTCTGTGAGCATGAGCCGGGACGTGCGCCCGGCCAAGGGCATCGTGCAGGTGCTGCCCGGCCACCTGACCGCAGGCTGCACCTTCCCCTTTGCCCACGCGGCGGTCATCTCCTCCCGGCGGCACGGGCTGGATGAAGAAGCCGCCGCCGAGAACAAAAAGCGCAAAAAGAACAAAAACGCCCTGTCCAGCCTTTCGGACATCAAGCCCGGGGACTATGTGGTGCACCAGAGCCACGGCATCGGCATGTACGCGGGCATCCAGCGGCTGGAAGTACAGGGTGCCATCAAGGATTACCTGAAGATCCAGTATTCCGGCTCCGATGTGCTCTATGTGCCCGTCACCCAGCTGGACCTGCTCAGCCGCTACACCGCCCCCGGCGACGAGGAAAAGGTGAAGCTGGCCAAGCTGGGCGGCACCGAATGGCAGCGCACCCGCGCCAAGGTGAAAAAGGCCACCGAGGAGATGGCCCAGGAGCTCATTGAGCTGTACGCCCGGCGCAGGCAGGCCCAGGGATACGCCTTCCCGCCCGACGGCGACTGGCAGAACGATTTTGAGACCCGCTTTGAGTACGATGAGACCGACGACCAGCTCCACGCCACCGCTGAGATCAAGCAGGACATGGAAAAGCCCTACCCGATGGACCGCCTGCTCTGCGGCGACGTGGGCGTGGGCAAGACCGAAGTCGCCCTGCGCGCGGCCTTCAAGTGCGTGATGGGCGGCAAGCAGTGCGCCCTTCTGGCCCCCACCACCCTGCTGGCATGGCAGCACTACAACACCCTGCTCTCCCGGATGGAGGCCTTCCCGGTGAAGATCGGGATGCTCTCCCGCTTCCGCACCGCGAAACAGCAAAAGGAGACCCTGCGGGGCCTGCAGTCCGGCAGCGTGGACATTGTGGTGGGCACCCACCGCCTGCTCTCCAAGGATGTGCGCTTCCACGACCTGGGCCTTGTCATCATCGATGAGGAGCAGCGGTTCGGCGTGAAGCACAAGGAGAAGCTGAAGGAAAACTTCATCGGCGTGGATATGCTGACCCTCTCGGCCACACCCATCCCCCGCACCCTGAACATGGCCATGAGCGGCATCCGCGACCTGTCCACCATCGAGCAGCCGCCCATTGAGCGCCAGCCTGTGGAGACCTTTGTGCTGGAGTACAACGATGTCATCCTTGCCGAAGCCATGAAGAAGGAGCTGGCCCGGGGCGGTCAGGTGTACTACCTGCACAACCGGGTGGACAACATCGAGTCCACCGCCGCCCATGTCAGCCAGCTGGTGCCCGGTGCCCGGGTGGGCATTGCCCACGGCAAGATGACCGAGGAGGAGCTGAACCCGGTCTGGCAGCATCTGCTCAACGGCGAGATCGACATTCTGGTCTGCACCACCCTGATCGAAACGGGCATCGATGTGCGCAACTGCAACACCCTCATCATTGAGGATGCCGACCGGATGGGCCTTGCCCAGCTGTACCAGATCCGGGGCCGGGTGGGCCGCTCCGGCCGCAAGGCCTATGCCTACTTCACCTTCCGGCGGGACAAGACCCTGACCGACATCGCCCAGAAGCGGCTTTCCGCCATCCGGGAGTTCACGGCCTTCGGCTCCGGCTTCCGCATCGCCATGCGCGATCTCCAGATCCGCGGCGCAGGCAGTCTGCTGGGCCACAGCCAGCACGGCCACATGGAGGCCGTGGGCTACGACCTCTATGTAAAGATGCTGGGGCAGGCCATCGCCCGGGCCAAGGGCGAGCCGGTGCAGCGCGACAAGAGCGAGTGCCTGATCGACCTGCGGGTGGATGCCTACATCCCCGAAACGTACATTGCCGACGGGCCGGGCCGCATTGAAGCCTACAAGCGGATCGCCGCCATCCAGACCCCCGAGGATGCCGCCGATGTGCTGGACGAGCTCATCGACCGCTACGGCGACCCGCCGCCCTCGGTCAGCGATCTGGTCAATGTCTCGCTGGCGCGGGTGCAGGCCACCGCCGTGGGCGTGTACGAGGTGACCCAGAAGAAGGACACTCTGGTGCTGCAGGTGGAGCAGCTGGACCTCCGGATGATCCAGGGCCTGCTGGTGGCCTTCAACGGCCGCGTTGTCACCGGGGCCGGCGCAAAGCCCTACCTCTCCGTCACCCTGCAAAAAGAGGAAAAGCCGCTGGAGCTGCTGCAGAGCATCCTGAAAGCCATGGCGGAGATCTTGGCACAAAAGTCGTAAGCTTTCCCGTACTGCCAAGGGCAGCCATATCTTCTTTGGAAATTATCTTAGGAGTAACATCTATGAAAAAGAAACTGATCGCACTTCTTGCCGCCGTGGCAATGGTATTTTCCCTTGCCGCCTGCGGCTCCACCCCGGATTCGGTGGGCACCATCGGCACGGTGGACATCACCTCGGGCCTGTATCTGCTGGCCCAGTACGACGCTTACCAGAAGGCCGCTGATCTGGCCACCTCGGAGCAGGATGCCACCGATGTGAAGGCCTTCCTGAAGCAGACCATCACCGTGGATGCCGACAGCGGCGAGACCGCCACTGTCAGCGACTATGTGAGCCAGAAAACCATGGAGAACCTTGAGACCTACGCCGCCATCGAGACCCGCTTTGAGGAGCTGGGCGGCCAGCTGACCGCAGAAGAGGAAGCACAGGCCGACAGCTACGCCTCCCAGCTGATGGAGCAGTACGGCGACACCTACAAGGCCAACGGCATCGGCCTGAACACCGTCCAGCGGTTTGAGCGCATCCTCATCAAGAGCAGCGACCTGCTGGAGCTGGTCTACGGCGTGGACGGCGAGACCCCGGTGTCGGATGCCGACCTGACCAGCCATCTGGAGAACAACATGTATGAGCTGGCCTATTACACCATCCCGCTCTACAACACCAGCACCTATGCCTCTGCCGATGAGGACCAGACCAGCGAGATGTTGGATTTGGTACAGGATGCCGTGGATCAGACCAATGCCTACGCTGCTTCCTTGACCGGCCTGAGCGATTCCGATTTCAGCAGCGCCCTGCTGGGCTACTTCTCCAGCGTGGTCACCTCCGCCCTGCCGGAGGTCTACGCCGTGCTGGGCTCCACCTATTCCTCCGATTCCACTGCACCTTCTCTGGAGCTCATCGGGGACAGCACCGTGACTTCTGCCTTTACCGCAGAGGGTGCCGCCGACACCATCCGGGGCCTGTCCATCGGGCAGGCAGCGGCTGTGAAGTACAACAGCTACGCCCTGATGGCCGCCCTGCGGCTCGACCCGCTGAGCCTGAAGGCGCTGGATGACCTGCGCGGACAGGTGCTCAACGATATGAAGGGGGAGGAGCTCTCCGAGGCGCTGACCGCCTACGGTGCTTCTCTGGAGCACAACCTGAGCAGCTCCGCCATGAACAGGATGCCCGCTTCCAAGATCGTGAACAGCAGCACCAACTAAGTTTTTATTGATATGCAAAAAGGCTGTTGCCCAAACTCCTTCCGTCATCGCTGACGCGATGCCGCCTCCCTCTGAGAGGGAGGCTTTCACCGTTCACCGTTACGCCAAGGCTCCCTCCGAGAGGGAGCTGGCACGGCGAAGCCGTGACTGAGGGAGTTACAGGGTAACAGCCTTCTTTTTTTATTCTACGGTCTTCTCAAACGCCGCTTCCAGCGCCTGGTTCACAGCACGCACAGCGGCGGGGTCGGGCTTGATGGCGGCGCGGTCGTAGGTAAACAGGCCGTTCACCTCGTCCTCCACATCGCTCACCTGGGTGTACACCAGGGCCGAAAGCCCCTTTTTCAGCTGGGGGAGCACCGTTTCCAATTGCAGCTTTTTCCAGCGGGCGGTCAGCTCGGCCCGGCTCTTTGCCGTGCCGTAGCCGTACGCCCTGCGGGGCGGCTCATGGCCGGGCATGGGCCAGGCAATGCCGCCGTATTCGCTCAGGGCCACCACCCGGCTCCGGGGCCTGACCCGGAGCGGGTAGAAATAGTTGTGCAGGGAATCCACATCTCCCCCGCCCTGATCGTACCAGCCGCTGGCCTCGTCCACAAGACGGGTATCGTCCAGCCTGCGGACGGCCTCCACGGCCCCGGCGGCATCGAACTGCCCCCACCCCTCATTGAAGGGCACCCAGCAGCCCACGCAAGGGTGGCACTGCAGGGCCTTTACCGTGGCTTCCAGCTCCCGGGCATATTCTTCCCTGCCCGCTTCCGTTTCGCGGCCCAGCAGGCCCCAAAGGGGCCTTGCGTCGGGCAGGCGGCGCAGCAGCGGCTGGAACACGTTGGTCAGGTAGGTCACGAACCAGAGCTTGTAGGGCCCGCCGCCGTTCACCATGTCCTGCCAGACGATGAGGCCCAGCTTATCGCAGTGGTAATACCAGCGCTGCGGCTCGATCTTGGCGTGCTTGCGCAGAAGGTTGAAGCCCAGCTCTTTTATGGTCTGCAGTTCCCGCACCACTGCCCCATCGCTGGGCGGGGTGTACAGACCCTCGGGCCAGCAGCCCTGATCCAGCAGGCCGTTGAGCAGGATGGGCCTGCCGTTCAGGCAGAAGCGCATGATCCCGTGGGCATCCGGCGCACAGCTCCACTTGCGCAGGGCAAAGTAGCTGTGCACGGTGTCGCGCTGCTCCTCCTCTCCCTGCGTGGTGCCCACGGTCAGGTCGTACAAAAACGGGCTGTCCGGGCTCCACGGGAAGAAATGCTCCTCCGAGATGTGCAGGGTCACCACGCCGTCCCGGTCGGCCTCGTCGCTGCCCCAGTCCTCGGCAATGGTCACGCCCCCGGCCCGCACCACGGCCCACAGGTTCGCCGCCCCGCCGGGCAGGGAAGTATGGGCTTTCACGGTCACGGTGCGGGCATCATAGTCCGGGGTGACGGTCAGCTCCGTGATGTAGTTTTCCGGCACCCGCTCCAGCCAAACGGTCTGCCAGATGCCGCTCTGGGCCGGGTAGAACATCCCGCCGGGCCGGAGGGTCTGCTTGCCCCGGGCCTGCACGCCGGTGCCGGTGGGGTCCTGCACGGCTACCCAAAGCCGGTCATGGCCGGCAGGATTCAGCGCATCGGTGATATCCAGCGCAAAGGGCCAGTAGCCGCCCCGGTGGCCCCCCACCAGATGGCCGTTGACCTGCACGGCGCAGGCATAGTCCACGGCCCCGAAGTGGAGCAGCACCCGCCCGCCGGTGCCCGCCGGGGGCACAAAGCTCCGGTGGTAGTGGAGCCACGCCCCGGGCTGCAGGGTGCGCCCCACGCCGGAAGCTTTCGTCTCCGGGGAGTAGGGCACCAGAATGTCGCCGTCCCACTTTGCGGGCAGCCCGGCAGAGCCGGTGATGGCGTACTGCCACAGGCCGTTCAGGTTCTCGTAGCTGTCCCGCCGCAGGGCCGGGCGGGGGTATTCGGGCAGAGGATGATGCTGCATACTGTCACCGCCTTTTCTGCTCCCATTGTAGCACAGGCCAACCGCCTTGTATAGGCGCAAAAAGCCCCCGCCGCCGGGGTTCCGGGGCAGGGGCCGTGATGCAGCGCTTATGCCAGTTTTGCTTCCAGCCGGGTGCGGATGGCCTGGATGAATTCCTCGCTGTTCACCTGGGTGGGGGTGATGCCCTCCGCCAGACCGCAGAGGTCTTTGGTCATAATGCCGTCATTGAGGGTCTGCAGGCTGGCGGCCTCCAGCGCCTCGCCAAACCGGACCAGCGCGGGCAGGCTGTCCAGCTCGCCGCGCTTTTTCAGGGCACCGCTCCAGGCAAAGATGGTGGCCATGGGGTTGGTGGAGGTGGCCTCGCCCTTGAGGTACTTGTAGTAGTGGCGGGTCACGGTGCCGTGGGCGGCCTCGTACTCATAGTTGCCGTCCGGGCTGACCAGAACGCTGGTCATCATGGCCAGCGAGCCAAAGGCGGTGGAGACCATATCACTCATCACGTCGCCGTCGTAGTTCTTGCAGGCCCAGACAAATCCGCCCTCGCTGCGGATGACACGGGCCACGATGTCATCGATCAGGCTGTAGAAATAGGTGATGCCTGCGGCCTCGAACTTTTCCCGGTACTCGGCATCGTACACCTCCTGGAAGATGTCCTTGAAGGTGTGGTCATACTTCTTGGAAATGGTGTCCTTGGCACCGAACCAGAGATCCTGTTTGCTTTCCAGTGCGTAGTTGAAGCAGCTGCGGGCAAAGCTGTAGATGGAGGTATCCTTGTTGTACTGGCCCTGCAGGACACCGGCACACTCAAAGTTGTAGACCGTGGCGGCCTGCCGGGAGCCGTCGTCGCCGGTGTAGATCAGCTCCGCCCTGCCGGGGCCGGGGATGCGGAACTCGGTGCACTTGTACACGTCGCCGTAGGCGTGGCGGGCAATGGTGATGGGCTTTGTCCAGTTCTTGACCACCGGTTTGATGCTGTCGATCATGATCGGCGCACGGAACACGGTGCCGTCCAGCACGGCGCGGATGGTGCCGTTGGGGCTCTTCCACATCTGGTGCAGGTGGTATTCCTCCACGCGCTGGGCGTTGGGGGTGATGGTAGCGCACTTGACTGCCACGCCATACTTTTTGTTGGCGAGAGCGGCATCCATGGTCACCTGATCCTGGGTGGCATCCCGGTTGGGCAGGCCCAGATCGTAGTACTCGGTCTTCAGATCCACAAAGGGCAGGATGAGCTCCTCCTTGATGATCTTCCAGAGCACACGGGTCATCTCGTCGCCATCCATCTCCACCAGCGGCGTGGTCATCTTGATCTTTTCCATAACAGTTTCCCTTTCCTCTGTTTCAAAAAATACTGTGACCTCCGGCGGCACTGCCAGATGCTCTGCCGGGAGGTTCGGCTTTATTGATACGCGGCCGCCAGCTTTTCCAGCGCAGGCAGGCTGCGCTTTACCTGTTCGGTGTCGATGCAGTAGGCAAGGCGGACATAGCCCGTTACGCCAAAGGTATCACTGGGCACCAGCAGCAGGTCAAATTCCCGGGCCCTGCGGCAGAAGGCGTTGGCATCCTCCTCCAGTGCCTTGGGGAAGAGATAGAAGGTGCCGCCGGGCCGCTCGACCTCAAAGCCCAGCGCTTTCAGCTTGCTGTAAAGCAGATTCATATTGGTCTCGTAGACGCTCAGGTCGCTGGTCACATCCAGGCAGCGGCTCACGGCGCGCTGGATGATGCTGGGCGGGCAGTTGTGGCCGGTAAAGCGGGAGATCTGGGCCATCATATCCACCAGCACCTCCTCGCCCTCACAGCCGGGGCGCACGGCCACGTAGCCCAGGCGCTCGCCGGGCAGGCTCAGGCTCTTGGAGAAGGAGAAGCAGGTCAGGGTGTGGGGGTAGAACGCCGCCGGGTAGGGCACAGCCCTGCCATCAAAGGCGATATCCCGGTAGGGCTCGTCGCTGACAAGGAAGATGTTGTGGCCGTAGGCCCTGCTCTTCTCGGTCAGGATCTCCGCCAGCCGGGTCAGGGTGTCGGCAGAGTAGACCACACCGGTGGGGTTGTTGGGGGTGTTGATGAGGACGCAGGTGACCTTCTCGGTCAGCATCTGCTCAAAGGCCTCCAGATTGGGCTGGAAGGCCGGAGCCTGGGGCGGCACCACCCTGAGATGGGCACCGGTGCCCTCCACATAGGGGCCGTACTCCGGGAAGTAGGGGGCAAAGGTCAGCACCTCGTCCCCGGGCCGGGTCACGGCGCGCACAGCGTGGGCAATGGCACCCGCCGCGCCCGTGGTGGGAAAGATATCCTTCTGCGCATAGGGCAGGCCGAAGGTCCTGTTCAGGTGGGCCGCCACGGCGGTGCGGAATTCCGGGTCGCCCTGGCTGGGGCAGTAGCCGTGCAGGACCACCGGGTCCTCCTGTGCCAGCAGCTCCTGCATGGCGGCGGTGAATCGCTCCGGGCAGGGCACGCTGGGGTTGCCCAGCGAGTAATCAAACACGTTCTCGTAACCAATCTGGGCCGCGCGCTGCTTGCCGTACATAAAGGTCTCGCGGATGACGCTCTTGTGGGCCAGCATCCCGCGGTAAGTCTCGTTCAGCATAAGTTTCTTCCCCTCTAAAACACAAATTTATTTTTCGTGGGCAGCAGACGCATAGCTCTGCTCTACTTTCACCACACAGCTGTATTTCGGGTCCTGCTCATGGACGAACTGGCACATGGCGGCCAGCATCTCGTCCTTGTTCCCGGTATAGCCCGCCGGGAACTCCAGATCGAACAGGACATTCGTATGGGTATCACCCGGCACGATGCGCAGGTCGTGGATCGAAAGGCAGGGGTCGAGCTGGCGGGCCTTTTCCATCAGGCGGGTGCGCAGCACGCCCACCGCCGCATCGGTGGTGACGATGGGGTCATAGTGAATGGTCACCTGCAGGCCGTCCCGCTTTATAAAATCGTTCTCGATGTTGTCGATGACATCGTGGGCCTTGAGCGGGTCGGTCTCTGCCGGGAACTCGATGTGGAGGGAGGCGAACTGATGCCCCGGGCCGTAATCGTGCACCATGAGGTCGTGCATCCCCAGCACGCCGGGGTAGCCCATGACCGTCTGCTCAATGTGCTCCACCAGCTCCGGGCTGGGGCTCTCGCCCAGCAGGGGGCTCAGGGTGTCCATGACCAGCCCCCAGCCCGACCAGAGGATGAAGGCTGCCACGGCCACGCCCATGATACCGTCCAGCCGCGCCCAGCCCGTCAGGCTGCAGACCACGGTGGAGATCAGCACCGCGCCGGTGGTCAGCACGTCGTTGCGGCTGTCGGCGGCGGTGGCCATCAGGGTCTCGGAACCGATGGTGCGGCCGATGGTGCGGTTGAAGCCGCTCATCCAGAGCTTGACGAGGATGGATGCGGCCAGCACGCCCACGCTCAGCCAGCTGAACGCCACGGGGGTGGGGTGGAACACCTTGACCACCGACTCCTTGAGCAGGGAAAAGCCGATGCCCAGGATGGTCACGCTGACCACCAGACCGGCCAGATATTCATAGCGGGCGTGGCCGTAGGGATGCTCGGCATCCGGGGCCTTGGCGGCCAGCCGGAAGCCGATGAGGCTGACCACGTTGGACGAAGCGTCCGAGAGGTTGTTCAAAGCATCCGCCATGATGGCGATGGAGCCGAACAGGGTGCCTGCCAGCAGCTTGCCCAGGCAGAGCAGCAGGTTGCAGGCCATGCCCACACCGCTGGCAAGGTTGCCGTAGGCCGTGCGGGTAGCAGGGTCCTGGGGGGCATTGGGATGCCGGATGAACCGGCGGATCAGGAATTGCGTCATATCTATCTTTCATCTCCAGAGGTACGTTCAAAAAATACGACTTAGGTATAGTATAGCACCCAGCTTTACCGTTGTGAAGCGTTCACCCATGAAACTGCGGCTTGTCAGGCGGCAGTTTTGTGAATTTGCTTCTTGTTGCAATCAAAAAAGAGCTGCCGCGCGCCCCTTTGCCAACACTTTGGTTGGCAGAGAGCGCCGCAGCAGCCCCTTTTACGGTTCCGTCAGGGGAACTCAGACATTCTTGGCAGAGGGCTTGCTCAGATCCACACCGCGGATGATCTTGCGCACGGGCAGGATGCTCTTGGCGTTCATGGACAGCTCGTCCACACCCATCCGCAGGAAGGTCTCGGTGAGAGCGGTATCCGCGCCCAGCTCACCGCAGATGCCCACCCAGATGCCGTGGCGGTGGCCCGCCTCAATGGTCATCTTGATGGCGCGCAGCACAGCGGGATGGTGCGGGTTGAAGAACGGCTCCAGCTTTGCGTTCTGGCGGTCCAGCGCGCAGGTGTACTGGGTCAGGTCGTTGGTGCCGATGGAGAAGAAATCGCACTCCTGGGCCAAATCGTCCGCCACCAGAACTGCGGCGGGGGTCTCGATCATGGTGCCCACCTCGATCTTGTCGCTGAACTTCTTGCCCTCGGCGGTCAGCTCTGCCTTGCACTCCTCCAGCACGGCCTTGGCATCCTGCAGCTCCCGCAGACTGGTGATCATGGGGAACATAATGCTCATGTTGCCGTAGGCAGAAGCGCGCAGCAGGGCCCGCAGCTGGGTCTTGAAGAAATCCTTGCGGGTCAGGCAGATGCGGATGGCGCGGTAGCCCAGCGCGGGGTTGTCCTCGTGGTCGAGCTTCATGTAGTCCACGGTCTTGTCCGCGCCGATATCACAGGTGCGCACAACCACCTTTTTGGGGGCCAGGCTTTCCAACACCTGCTTGTAGGCCTCGAACTGGTATTCCTCGGTGGGGTAATCCGTGCAGTTCAGGTAGACGAATTCGGTGCGGAACAGGCCCACGCCGCCCGCGTCGTTCTGCTGGACCGCGCCCACATCGCTCATGCCGCCGATGTTGGCAAAGACCTGCACGGTCTTGCCGTCCAGCGTGGTGTTGGGTTTGCCCTTGAGCTCGGCCAGCAGGGCCAGCTTCTTCTGGTCCTCCTGCTGGCGCTTTTTCAGGCTCTCCAGCAGATCGGGAGTGGGGTCCACATACACGCAGGCGTTGTAGCCGTCCACCACAGCCATCTTGCCGTCCCAATCTTCCTGGATCTCCTTGCACTGGATCAGGGCGGGGATGTTCATGCTGCGGGCCAGAATGGCGGTGTGGCTGTTGGAGCTGCCCTCCCGGGTGATGAAGCCCAGCAGCAGGCTCTTGTCCATCCGCACCGTCTCCGAGGGTGCCAGGTCCTCCGCCACCAGAATGCTGGGCTCCGTGCCCTGCAGGGTGGCATTGTCCACGCCCTGCAGGATGTCCAGCATGGCCTGGGCAATGTCGATGACATCGGCGCTGCGGGCCTGTAAATAGGGGTCGTCCATGGCGGCAAACACGGCGGCCTGGTTGTCGCCCGCTTTCTTGACGGCATACTCCGCACACATGTGCTGGCCGTTGATGATCTCCTTGATGGCATCCACAAAGTCATCGTCATCCAGCATCATGGCATGGATGTTGAACACCTCGGCAATGTCCTCGCCTGCCTCGGCCAGTGCCTTTTCATACAGGGCAGTCTGCTGGTCAATGGCCTTGGCCCGGGCCTCTTCAAAGCGTGCTTCCTCTGCCGCCGTGTCCGCGACCTGGGCGGTGGAAATCACGGTATCTTTTTTCTTGTAAATTTTCAGCTTGCCGATGGCAATGCCGTTCAGGATGCTTTTACCGGTTCCTACCTGCATCGTTCTCTCTCCTTTGTTGAGAATTTAGTGCGAAAAAGCCCCCGCAGGGTCTCCCGCAAGGGCTTTTGTCCGCAGATTCAAAGATCAGACGTTCTCGGTCAGGAACTTCTGAATGGCCTCGGCAGCGGCGGCCTCATCGTCGCCCTCCACCTTCACGGTCACGGTGTCGCCCTGCTTGACACCCATGCCCATCAGAGCCATCAGTTTGCGCAGGTCGCAGCTCTTGCCGTCCTTTTCCAGGGTAGCGGTGCTGGCAAAGCCCTTGGCCACCTTCACGAGCAGACCGGCCGGACGAGCGTGGATGCCGCATGCATCCTTAACAGTATACTGGAATTCCTTCATAATCATTTTCTCCTTACTTCATCCCGTTTCAGATCCGGACGGTCCTGCCACTCCGGACGCAGCCGATTTTGCTGCGGGATGCTACTATTATTATAAACCCGCTTCGTTATTTTTTCATCATTCCATATTGCTGATTTTTAGCCAGAAATTTTGGTGCTATTGAACAGAAGTTTTGCCCCCATTTTTCCACCGGATTCATTCGACAGGATACCCCTCGGCATCCAGGGGCAGGTCGGTGTACTGCGCCTCCTCGGGCACCACGGAGTCCGGCTCCCCGCTGGTCTGCTGGCTCTGCCCGGCCGCGCCCAGCTCCTCATCATGGCGCTCTCCCCAGTCGCCGCTGTAATCCTCACCGGACACCTGCTGGGCATCCTGCTGCTCAGCCTGCGCCATTGCGGTCTGGGCATCCTTCAGGCCGATCACCGTGCCTGACGGCTTTTCCAGCAGGTAGGCCCCCACAGCCTTTTTGCGGTAGACCAGCAGCACGCCGTAGCGGCTGGTCTCTCCGCTGCTGGCCGCCGGGATCAGGGCGGTCCACTTTTCCACGGTTTTCCCTTTGTAGCGGGTAAGATCCATCCCGCTTTGCTGCACCACCCCGTTGAAGGCCGAAAAGCTGTCGTCCCACTTGCGGGGGATCTTGACCTTATCCGCCGTAATGGACGTGCCGTCCACATCCAGCCCGTAGCCCGTGAACCAGGTCTGGATGTCCTGCGCGCTCTCGATCCGGTTCACCCCGGCCGCTGCCGCCACCGTGCGGGTGCTGATGTACCGCCCCAGAAAGGCGCTGAAAATCACCAGCGCACAGCAGAGCGCACCGGCCCCCACCTTTTTCAAGCTCGTCTTGTTCAGCGTTACCACAAACATGCCGTTCCCTCCCACCCGTTTTGTTCTGAAAAGAATATATGGGGCGGGCAGGCAGAATATGTTTGGCACCACCAAAAGAGCCCCCGCCGGAATAGACCGGCGAGGGCTCTTTCTCATAGCGGTAAGTTCAGGATCACTCGATCAGGCCGTTCAGCAGGGCCAGGCACTTGCGGCTGTGCAGCTTGCGGATGGCCTTGGCCTCGATCTGGCGGACACGCTCACGGGTGACACCGAAGTCGCGGCCCACCTCCTCCAGCGTGCGGGGGCGGCCATCGTCCAGACCAAAGCGCAGGCGGATGACCTTTTCCTCACGGGGGGTCAGGCTCTTGAGGGCCTGATTGATCTGCTGGGCCACCATGGCGCGGTCTGCGGCCTTGCCGGGGGCCTCGGCGTTCTCGTCGGCGACGAAATCGCCCAGAGAGGAATCCTCCTCCTCGCCCACGGGACTTTCAAGGCTGGCAGGCTCCTGCGCCATCCGCTGGATCTCGCGGACGCGCTCGACGCTCATATCCATCGCCTTTGCCAGCTCCTCCGGGGTCGGCTCGTGGCCATTCTGGTAGACCAGCTGGTTGGTGGCCTGACGCATCCGGTTGATGGTCTCGACCATGTGCACCGGGATGCGGATGGTGCGGGCCTGATCCGCAATGGCACGGGTGATGGCCTGACGGATCCACCAGGTGGCGTAGGTGGAGAAGCGGAAGCCCCGGTCACAGTCAAACTTCTCGGCGGCCTTGATCAGGCCGATGTTGCCCTCCTGGATCAGGTCCAGGAACGCCAGGTTGTGGCCGACATGCTTCTTGGCGATGGAGACCACCAGACGCAGGTTGGCCTCGCTCAGGCTGCGGCGGGCGTTCAGGCCGTCGCGGCGGATCTTGAGCAGCTCCTGGCGGCGCTCCTCCGTCAGGGGGCCGTTCTCAACAGCCTCCATGGCCTCCTCTTCGGCAGCCTTTTCCTCGTCATCCTCGCTGGACTTGGTGTTGCCGTCCTCGTCCAGATCCTCGGTATAGCTCCGGCTGTTCTCATCCTCCTCGAACGAGAAGCGGGCGCTGTTCTTTTTGATGTACTCAGGCGCGCCGTACTTCTGGCGGTCGGCCTGAAGGATGTGGGCAGCCTCGGCACCGGCGTGGATGCGCTTGCTCAGGTCCACTTCCTGCTCCGCGCTCAGCAGCGGGATCTGGCCGATCTGCTTGAGGTAGTTCTTCACAGGGTCATCCAGCAGCTCATCCATGGCAGCCTTCAGGTCTGCGGGGTTCTCCTCTGCCGGGTCGTCCTCATTTTCATCGCCCAGGCCCAGCTCATCGCTGTTTGCCTCGGCACTTTCCACCTCTGCCATGATGCCTTCCACATCCAGGCTGGTGTCACCGTCGGCCTCGTCATCCAGAATTTTGATGCCGCGCTCCTCCAGAAGCGTGTAAAGCGTTTCCACATCCATCCGGCACTGGGAAGCCAGTGTCTTGGCCTCGCCCGCCGTCAGGGTGCCTTCGCCCTTCGTCAACAGTTCCTTCAAAGTCATGCCCATTTCGCTCTCTCCTTTTCACCGCGGCGCTGGCTGCGCCGTAAGTGATATCGTATCATAAGTTTTGCCGCTGCGGGATGGTTCAAATCACCAGGCCGCCGTTCACACCGAACACCTGCCCGGTGATGTAACCGGCGCTTTCGCCTGCCAGGAACACCAGCAGCTGCGCCACCTCGTCCGCGCTGCCCAGGCGGCCCACGGGGGTCTCCTCGGCCAACGCAGCCTTATCCTCTGCCGTAAAGGCAGCCATCATATCGGTGTCGATGACACCCGGAGCCACGCAGTTCACGGTGATGCCGCTGGGCCCCTCCTCTTTGGCAAGGGCCTTGGTCAGGCCGATCAGGCCCGCCTTGGCAGCGGAGTAGTGCACCTCGCAGCTGCCGCCTGTCTGGCCCCACATGCTGCTCACGGTCAGGATGCGGCCCGCCTTGCGGCGGATCATGCCCGGCAGAGCCAGCTGGCACAGGTGGAACGCGCCGCTCAGGTTCACGTCCAGCATGTGCTGCCACTCCTCCGGGGTGATATCGGTGAACAGCTTCTGCTGGGCAATGCCCGCGTTGCTCACCAGCACATCCACATGACCCACGGCCTGCTCCACGGTGTGGAACGCCACCTCACAGCTGGCGCGGGAGGCCACGTCGCACTGGACCGCCAGCAGGCCCGGCAGCGCCTTTTCCAGTGCCGCCGCCGCCTCGGCGTGGGTGTGGTAGAGCACCGCCACCCGGTAGCCCGCCTGCCAGAAGGCGCGGGCCGCCGCGGCTCCGATGCCCCGGTCGCCGCCCGAGATCAGCACGCAGCGCCCGTTGGCCGCAGGGACTGCCGGTTCCGGCACAGGCTCCACCGGCGGTTCTGTTTCCGCGGCCGGTTCTGTTTCCGCGGCCGGTTCCGGCGTAGCTTCCTGCACCGGCTCCTGTTCCGGCTCAGGGGCCCGGGATGCCTCGTCCTCATCGCTCAGGTCAAAGGTCAATTCAAATTCATCATCGTACAAGAGTCAGCCCTCCTGCCGTTTGTTCTCTGCCTGCAAAAAATCCCGCAGGCAGGAAGGTCCCGCCCTCCACCGCACCCATGGGCTGCGCTCTGCTCCTCTTTCCGGTCAAGGCCGGTCCTGCGGCGAGTCCGCTGGTCTGTGCGAGTGGTTTCGACAAGTTACCATTAAATAATATAACACAATTCGACGAAAAAAGAAAGTGGGAACCGCCGTCTTTTCACGCAGTTCCCACTTTTTTTCACGTTCTCAGGGGGTCACGGGCGGTTTCCAGCGGGGCTTTGCGGCCCGCTGCTCCCGCAGCCGGAGGAAAAACGCCTGCAGCAGCGCCTGCGCTTCCTCCGCCCGCAGGCCGCGTTCCACCACCGGATGGTGGTTGAAGGGCAGGGCGAACAGGTCGGTCACGCTGCCGCAGCACCCGGCCTTGGTATCCGCCGCGCCGTACACCACCCGCCTGATCCGGCTGTTGATGATGCCGCCGCTGCACATGGGGCAGGGCTCCAGCGTAACGAACAGCTCACACTGCCACAGCCGCCAGCCGCCCAGCTTTTTGCAGGCCGCGTCAATGGCCAGCAGCTCGGCGTGGTGGAGGGCGTTTTTCTCGGTCTCGCGGGTGTTGTGGGCGGCGGCGATGATCTCGCCGTTCCGGGCCACCACCGCGCCCACGGGCACTTCGCCCAGCGCGGCGGCCCGTGCGGCCTCCTCCAGCGCCGCGCCCATCAGCTCATAGTCGGTCATCCCATTCCCCTTTCTGCCAGCGCCCGGGCCAGCACCAGCCCATTGTTCAGGATATGCAGCACCACCCCGGGTGCAGGACTGTCGGTCTGCTCTGCGGCCCACCCGAAGATGAGCCCCATGCCCAGCGCGTAGCACTTTTCGGTCAGCGTTCCGTGCAGGGCCGCAAAGAGCACAGCCTGGCAGAGGTTTGCCGGGTGCTCCCCCAGCGGCCGCAGCAGGCGCAGCAGCGCCCCCCGGAACACCAGCTCCTCAGCCAGCGGCAGCACCAGCAGGCTGCGCAGCGTGCCGGGCACGCCCTGCGGCAGTTCTGCCGCCCCGCCGGGGACCAGCACACACCAGACCGCCGCCAGCCCGGCCCAGGCCAGTGCCGCGATGCCTGCCGCCCGCAGGCGGCGGTTCTGTTCTGACATCTTCTCCGTCCCCTCTCCGTTTGGGGGTGCGCTGTTCCGCTGCTTCGGGCGCACAGCGCACCGCCCCGCAATGCCTGATGCCCATTGTATCATGTTCCGGCCCGTTTGTGCAAGAAAACGGAGCGGAATTGCGAAAATACGAAGAAATATTGATTCAAACAATTGACATTTCCCGTCGTCTCTGGTATATTCCTATACGACTTTTTGATTGATTTGGTCGGGTTATCCGTTCTTGGCCCCGTTGGAGGTATTACTATGATCCGCATTCTTACCGATTCCGCATCCGACATCCTGCCCGCTGAAGCCGAGCAGCTGGGCGTGACCGTCATCCCCCTGAACGTCACCCTGGAGGACGGCACCGTGCTCCGGGACGGCGTGGACATGACCCCCACCGTGTATTACGGCGTGATGGCCCGCTGCCACAAGCTGCCCACCACCAGCCAGCCCAGCCCCGAGCTGTTCCAGCGCTTCTTCCTTGAGGCTGCTGCCGCCGGGGACGAAGTGGTGGGCATCTTCCTCTCCCATGAGCTGTCCGGCACCTGCCAGTGCGCCCGGCTGGCCGCAGACATGGCCAATGTGGACAATGTCCTCTTTGTGGATTCCGAGAACGTCTGCCTGGGCGAAAGCCTGCTGGTGCGGCTGGCTGTTCAGCTGCGGGATGCCGGAAAGACTGCCGGGCAGATCGCCGCCACCCTTGAGCACGCCAAGGAGCATCTGCATCTGGTGGCTGTCATCGACGACCTGAAGTATCTGCGCAAGGGCGGCCGCCTGCCCGCCGCCGTGGCCGTGGCCGGTGGGATGCTGGGCATCAAGCCCCTCATCACCATCAAGGAGGGCAAGGTCGTTATGGCGGGCAAGGCCCGGGGCCTGCCCGGCGCTTACGTTGCCCTGTTCAAGAAGATCGAGGAGCTGGGCGGCATCAGCACCTGCACCGACGCGCTGGCCGGTTACACCCTCGCCCCCCGCGAGGTGCAGCCCATCCAGACCTACCTGCAGGAGAATCTGGGCCGGAACGAGGCCCTTGTGCGCCAGATCGGCTGTGTCATCGGCACCCACGCCGGCCCCGGCGCGTTCGGCCTGGCCTTCCTCGATGAGGGCTTCACCTTCTGATCTTACCCAATCAAAAAGAGGAACTGCTTTCCCGGCAGTTCCTCTTTTTTGTTGGTTCATTCGTGTCCGATCTTCGACCAGTCGATCTCTTCGGCATCTACAAAGCCGCTGTCCTTCGCTTCCTCCAGCTGCTTTGCTTCCTCTGTGGTCAGCTTGGTGAAATCCGGGTCCCATGCCAGTACCAGCTTTTTGATCAGCTCGTAGGCAAGGTTCTTGTCCGGGTCCGGCAGCATATCGATCATGTGTGCTACATTCATTGCAATTTCAGACATCCTGCCACCTCCTTATTTATAGATATCGCCACGATTCCCGATATCCAGCACCAATAGAATCTCCAGCGCGTTTTCCTCTCCGTACCGGTAAAGCACGCGCCAGCTTCCGACCCGAAGCCGCATTGTTCCATCCTTCAGTCCCTGCATCACCTTGATATCACCTGCTGGCGGTTTCAGGGTCAGCCCCTCAATGCCTGCAACGATGCGAAGCACGGACCTTTTGTCCAGCTTATTCAGGAACTTCATGGCGTTCTTCGAGTAGCGGATCTTCATAACATCATCCTCAGCGCTCGTTTTTTCTGCGGGCCTCTGGCCCTATTATAGTCCATTCTTCTGCAAACGTCAATTGTTTTTTGCCGAAGATCCGTTCATTACAGCACCGCGTCCGAAACGATCTTGCCCAGCAGGAGCACCAGCACCACAAGCATCATGGGGCGGATGAACTTTGCGCCGTTCTTGAGGGCGAAGTGGGAGCCCAGCAGGTTGCCCACAATGCCGCTGACGGCACAGGGAATGCCGATGGAGAACACCACCAGCCCACTGGAAAGATACGTTACCAGGCTGGCGTAGTTGCTGGCAAGGTTGAGCACCTTGGCGTTTCCGCCCGCCGTGCGCAGGTCAAAGCCCATCAGGGTGGTAAAGGCAATGATGGCAAAGGTGCCGGTGCCCGGGCCAAAGATGCCGTCGTACAGGCCGATGCCCAGCCCGATGGCAAGGGCCAGCACCGCCTTTTTGGCGTTCAGGGTGCCGTCGTCCCGGTTCTCGTCGGGCAGGTCCCGCCGCCAGAGGATGAGCACCGCCGCCACCGGCAGGATGATGAGCATCATAGTGCGCAGCACCTGATCGCTGAGCAGGAGCACGATGTGGGAGCCCAGTGCGCTGCCCACAAAGCTGCCCACAGCCGCCAGCAGGCCGACCCGGATGTTCATGGCTCCCTTCTGGAAGAACTGCGCCGTGGCAAAGGTGGTGCCGCAGGCCGCGCTGAATTTATTGGTGCCGTAGGTGTAATGCACCGGCAGGCCCGCAAACAGGTAGGCGGGCAGGCTGATCAGGCCGCCGCCGCCCGCCGCCGAGTCCACAAAACCCGCAAACCCGGTCATCAGCATCAGAAACAGCAGCATTGGCAATGATAATGTAATTTCCATTCGTTCTACTTTCCTACTCTTTCGTTTACTTCAGATACAGCTTTCCCTCGCAGGCCAGGATCTGATCCAGGATCATCCGGGACACCCGGGCACCATAGACCATGGCAGGGTGGTCGTTGTACTCGATGATGTCATGGAACTCCTTGTTCATCAGAACGATCACATACTCGCCGTAGGGGGTGTGGATGATGCCGCCGTCGTTGCGGCAGGCGTTCATGCTGCCGCTCTTGCTGGCCACCCAGATCAGCTCCGGCTCGCCGGTCTCCTCGCAGTCCAGATAGAACTGGGGGAAATCGTGGGTCAGCATGGTGTTGTAGTGCTGCTGGCGGAAAATGCCCAGCATGGCGGCGCTGGCTTCTTTGCTGACCAGCGTGCCCTTTGCCACCTGCGCAAACAGGGCGGCGTAGTCCCGGGGCGTGGTGGTGCCCAGCTTGTCGTAGCGGTCAAAGTGGAGGGGGTTGTGCAGAACGGTGTGCCCAAAGCCCAATTCCCGGATGCAGGCATTGATGGTGTCCAGCCCCAGGTAATCGATGATCATATTGGTGGCGATGTTGTCCGAGCAGATGATCATCATGGTGGCGGTGTCCTTCACCTTGAGCTTTGCCCCCACGCCCAAGGCCCGGAGCATCCCGGAGCCGTCCACGAACTGGCTGGCCTCGTAGGTGATCTCCTCCTCCAGGTCAGCCCTGCCCCGGCTGGCCTGCAGATACAGCACCGCCAGAATGAACGCCTTGATGGTGGAGGCCGTCTCGAACTCCTCGTCGGCACCGATCTCCACCGTGCTGCCGCGCAGGTCATCCACAAAAACGCTCATCCTGCCCTGATAGGAATAGAGCTCGGCGGCAATGCGCTTTTCCAATGTCATATTCTGATCCATCTGGAATCCCTCAACTTTTCTATACTTTCCGTTATACTTCATTCTTACCGTTAAGACATAATTATCATTGAAAACATTGATTTCATTGGTTCTCATTGATTCTAGTGCAATGATGAGCAATGAATTCAATGAATCTTTTGATACTAACGGTGATTACAGGTTGTTTTCAAAGAAACGCTGTGCGTTGCGGAAGAAGATGGCTTCCACCTCATCCTCGGTGAAGCCCTCTTTCCGCAGGGCATCGGCCAGCAGGGGCATTTTGGAGCAGTCGCTCAGTTCCAGCTTGCCGCCGATGCCGTCAAAGTCACTGCCCAGACCGATGATCTCAATGCCGCCCACCTGCTTGAAATGGGCCGCGTGTTTGGCCATCAGGGCCGTGGTGCTGCGGCACAGGTCGGGGCTGGGCTGGTCATCCAGAAAGCCCGCGCAGTAGTTCAGGCCCACCAGACCGCCTTTTTCCGCCATGACCCGGATCATCTCGTCGGTCAGGTTGCGGCAGTGGGGGGCCAGGGCGCGGCAGTTGGAGTGGCTGGCCGCAAAGGGGCGGGTGCTGTGCTCCGCAATGTCCCAGAAGCCTTTATCGGACAGGTGGCTCACATCGGCAATGATGTGCAGGCGCTCCATCTCGGCCAGGAACTCGAAGCCCTTCTCCTTCAGGCCGGTCTCGGTGTTGGGCATACAGGGCCAGATGGGGCCGTTGCCGGGCACCACGTTGGGGCTGGCCAGCTCGTTTTCGTGGTTCCATGTCAGGGTCATCATCCGCACGCCCAGCTCGTACATCCGGCGCAGCACGCCCAGACTGCCCTTGCAGCAGCCTGCTTCCTCAATGGTCAGCATTCCGCTGATCTTGCCCGCCTCGGCGTTTTTGCGGATATCCTCGGGGCGGTAGACAGGGGCGATCCTGTCGGAATACCGCTCCATCATCCGCTTGAACACATCGATCTCTTCCAGCGCCGTCACCAGCGGGTCCGCGCCCGGGGTGGGGTCGGCCAGATTCACAAAGGCGGCAAAGCACTGGAGCATGTAGTCGCCCTTCTCCAGCTTTTCCAGATCGATGTGGCCGTTGTTGCGGGCAAAGGTCTGCCCGTCGCCCCGCATCTCCGCGCGCCGCAGCTCGCTCAGGGTGTCACAATGTAGATCAAAGACTTTCATCGTTCATGTCCTTTCTTAACAGCTTCTATGTAAATCATTTCTGCCACAAAGCTCCCGTTTTCCGCAGCGAAAACTTGGCTCCCCTGCTAGGGGAGCTGGCGCGTCAGCGCCTGAGAGGTTTCTCCCGTAAGCAAAACCTCTCCGTCATCTTCGCTATCGCTCGATGCCACCTCCCCTCATAGGGGAGGCCTTGGCATAGGATTCATTTTTCGCAATGATCGCTGACGCTCCAAAACGCACTCCTGCCGCAAGCAGGGCAAACAGGAGCGAAGCGCCAGACCACGAAAACGCGACGGCCTGCCAAGGGCTCCCCTACTAGGGGAGCTGGCGCGGCGAAGCACGCGACTGAGAGGTTGTACAGAGCCGCACCTGGTCGTTTCAGAACACACTCCCCACCGCATACAGACTCTTGACCAGATCTTCCCGGTACAGCGGGTCGGCGGGGTCAAGGCTGTTGATGACCACGCCGCCGCTGGCGGACGCGCCGGTGGAGTGGATGTAGCGGCCCTCGCCAAGGTAAAGGGCGATATGGCCGGGGAAATAGAGGGCATCGCCCCGCTTTTTGTCTGCAAAGGGGATCTGGTGCATGGGCCAGCCCTCCACGATCCTGGCATCCCGGTAGATGAGCACGCCGCACTGCATATAGGCGCTGCTGACAAGGCCGGAACAATCAATGCCCCGGCCCGATTTGCCGCCCCAGCGGTACTCGGTGCCCAGATACTTTTTCGCCTGCGCGCAGACGGCATCCCGGAACGCTTCCTCGCTGCCGTCGTACCACGCCTGCAGTGCCTGCGGCACCAGCTCCTCGGCAGTAATATTCCGGGCCTCGGCCAGCGCGTCATCAAAGGCCAGCCCCTCCCGCTGGGAGAACACGGCGGTCATCTCAAACCGCACCGGCTCCAGCGCCACGTCCCGGACATAGCCGGTGCGGCCATCCAGCAGGGCCACCCTGGCCCAGCCGGTGTGGGCCTCGGCTTCCTCGGGCGGTTCGGGCAGACGGCAGAGCAGGCAGCCCCGCTCCAGCTCCAGCATCCGCACCCCCTGCACCTTGGGCAGGCTGAGCACATCGGTGGCACGGCCCACCAGCACCAGCGGCTGGGGCAGGTAGGCCCGCAGCGCATCCTCGCTGACAAATTTCAGCGCATCCCGCCGGACAAAGCCGTGGTAGCCGTAAAAGGTGACCACCTCGGCCACCTCCGGGGAGAGGGGCACTCCCTCGGCGGTCACGCCGCCGGGGGCGGTGCGCACCTGACAGGCCTGACCGTACAGGCCCTCGTCCCCGATGGTGGAAACAAGGCCCGCCTCGCTCTGTTTGGTGGTCTGGGGCAGGTCGTAAATGGTCACGACAGGCCGGGCAAATATGGCGTATTGCATCATTCGGTTCCCTCCAGCAAATTCAGCAGCTCCTCCGGCTTCATGCGCAGGATGGCACCATCCGCGCTGCCGGTGACGGTCTCGGCCAGATCCTGCTTGGCCTGCTGCAGCTCCACGATCTTTTCCTCAATGGTGTCCTGGGCGATGAGCTTGTACACCTGCACCGGGTTCTGCTGGCCGATGCGGTAGGCACGGTCGGTGGCCTGATTCTGGGCCGCCACGTTCCACCACGGGTCGTAGTGGATGACGATATCGGCGGCGGTCAGGTTCAGGCCGGTGCCGCCTGCCCGCAGGGAGATCAGGAACACGCTGGCTTCGCCGCCGTTGAAGCGGCGCACCAGCTCGGCACGCACCGGCTTGGGGGTGGAGCCCTGCAGGGTGAAGTGGCTCACGCCCTCCGCGTCCAGCCGCTTGGCCAGCAGCTCAAGCATGGAGGTGAACTGGCTGAACAGCAGGATGCGGTGCCCGCTCTCCACGGCACTGGTGACCAGCTCGATGCAGGCATCCAGCTTGGCGCTGCCGCCTGTCCAGTTGTCGGCAATGAGCCGGGGGTCGCAGCAGATCTCCCGCAGCCGCATGAGGACGGCGAACACCGCCATCTTGTCCTCGGGCTTGGCGGCTCGCAGCTTCTCCCGGGCATCCACCACGGCGGCAAGGTAGAGCTTGCGCTGCTCCTCCTCCAGCTCGATGCGGTAGACGTTCTCTGTTTTGGGAGGCAGCTCCTTCAGCACCTCGGACTTCATCCGGCGCAGGATGAACGGCCCGGTGAGCTGGTTCAGCCGCCGCACCGCCGCCGGGTCATTTTCCTGCGTGATGGGCCTTTCAAACCGGCTGCAGAAGCTCTTGTAGGGCGGCAGGTAGCCCGGCATCAGGAAGGAGAAGATGCTCCACAGCTCACCCAGGCGGTTCTCCACGGGGGTGCCGGTCAGCGCAAAGCGGACACGGCTGTTCACCCCGCACACCGCCTTGTATTTCTGGGTGGTGTGGTTCTTGATGGCCTGGGCCTCGTCCAGGATGCAGGCGTAGAATTTCTGGCTCTCGTACAGGGTCTCGTCGCGGCGGAGCAGGTCGTAGCTGGTCACCACCACATCGGCCCCGTCCCACTGCTCGGCCAGCTGAGCCCGGTGGGCGGCATCCCCGTCCACCACAACGCAGTTCAGCTCCGGCGTGAACTTCTGGCATTCCTCGGCCCAGTTCAGCACCAGCGAGGCCGGGCAGACGATAAGGCTGGGCAGGGGGTTCCCGCCCTGCTCCCGGAGGGCCAGCAGATAGCTGAGCACCTGCACCGTCTTGCCCAGACCCATATCATCCGCAAGGATGCCGCCCATGCCGTAGCCATCCAGCGTGCGGAGCCAGCGGTAGCCGTCCCGCTGGTATTTGCGCAAAACTTTTTGTAGAGACGCAGGCGGTGTATACTCGCTGTCCTTTATCGCATGGAAGCTCCGGCTGAGCTGACGGAAGGCATCGTCCCGGTTGAAGCGGATGCCGTTCTGCCCCGAAAGCGCCCAGTCCAGACTGGGGGCCCGGTACAGGGGCAGCCGGGCGTGGGCCTGGCCCAATTTGGCCCCGGAAAGCTCCAGTGTCTCGTTCAGTTCGTCCAGCACCTCCATGGAATCGTCCAGCCGGAGCAGACGGCCATCGCGCAGGCGGTGGTAGCGCTTTTTCTGGTGGAGCGATCTCAGCAGGGCTTTCAGCTCTCCCACCGGGAACTCCCCCGTGTCCACCTCCAGGTCGAGCACGCTGCCGTGCACCGACACCCCCACCGAGATCTTCGGCGGTGCGGCCTGCATACTGCGGAAGGCATCGGTCAGGTAGACCTCGCCCTCAGCCAGCAGGGCCGGGATGCCCTCATCGAGGAAGCGGTAGACTGCATCCTCCTCATAGGCATCGTAGTGGGCGGCAAGGCCGTTGCCCATGGTGTCTGGCCCCGGCTCCAGGTACCGCCCCAGCAGCCGCCCGGCCCGCTGTTCGGCGCGGGCATCCCGCAGCAGACCGGCAGGCCCCGGTTCCTCCGGTGTGACGCGGTCCTCGCCGTACAAAAATTCAAGGTGCGCCCGCACCGTTTCCCGCGTGGGCGCGTCAAGGTAAAACTGCACCACCGGCTCCAGCGGGATCTGATTCAGCAGCAGGCGTTCGGGGTCCTCAATGGTCACCCTGCTGCCCAGCTCCGGCAGGACGTAGCTGCAAAAGGCGGTGGCATCCCCGGTGGTAAAGAACAGGCTCTTGCCGCACAGTGCCTCAAGGGCGGGCCGCATCCGGGCGCTTTCGGCCCGGTCCAGCTGCCAGATCGTATCCTCACTGTATAAATAGTCGTTGTCTAAACCCGTTTTCCACCCCAACGCGGGGGTCACGGACACCTCCACGCCGCCCCGGCGCTTTTCCACCCGCATGGTCAGGGCCGGGATGCCGGTCTTGAGGGTGTAGCCGCCCAGATTGCCGGTGGGGGCATAGAGGGCCACCAGATTGTCAAAGATCTCGCCGTTCAGCGGGATGCCCCCGGCAGGCCCGCTGCGGGGCGCATTGCCGTAGCTGCGCAGGGCCGCCTCGGCCCCTTCCTTTGCGCTGAGCTGCCGCCGCAGCAGGCGGAGCAGCTGCTGTGCCTCCGGGGCAAAGGCCTCCCAGCTGTGCTGGAATTCCAGCGCCTTGCCGTAACTGATGAAACCGTGCTTCTCCACGGCCCGCAGCAGGTCCGGGATGCTCTTTACCACATACTGCCGCCCGCCGTCTGCCGAGATGCGCAGCCGCAGCCAGGGCAGCTCCCCGGGCAGCAGGGTCAGCTCCGGTTCCAGCTCTGCGGAGTGGGGGCGCAGCTCTGCGTGGCCGGTCACGCCGTCCACCTCGGCCAGTGCTCCCTCCTGATAGGCCCGGAGCAGCCGCCGTGCCTCGTAGTCAGATTCCGGTTCCTCGCCCCGCCATTTCTTGCCGAACAGCATTTCCAGGCTGGAGGCATAGCTGTCCCTGCGGGGCGGCTCCTCCGGCTGGGGCGTTTGCAGGTTGGCCGTGCCCCGCACCACGCCCGGGATGCTCTCCGGGCTCTCCGAGGGCTTTTGCGGCGCTCTGCCGGAAAGGCCCTGACTCTCGCTGTCCCACATCAGCAGCGCGCCGATGTGCTTGCAGCAGGGCCCCTCGCCGTTTTCGTTGTAAGGGCAGGAGCAGCTGGCGCTGACAAAGCTGCCATTTTCCCGCAGCCAGACCTGGGTCTGGTACAGGCTCCGCCCGCCGCCGCGCACGTCGGCGCTCAGGTGACGCACGCCGTTCCCGGCCACTTCGCAGTTCAGATCCTGTATCCGGTCCGTGTAGGCCTTGGCCCGCGCGAATACCGTGCCGCCCAACAGGTAGCGGATCTCTTCCATGTCCATCCGGGGTCTCCCTCCCTCTGCAATGCTCTATTGGTTAAGCATACCGCACCGGCGGGCGGGATGCAAGGGGTGCCGGGAAAAAAAGTTCCGGAAAGTACAGAAGCGCCTCATCCGGGAGAGGATGAAGCGCTTCTGTACTTTGGGAATTTTGGAACACTCAGCCCGCATTGCGGTTTACAGGCCAAGTGGGGGTTGGTTTAGGGCTGCTCAGGCATTCTGCTTGAGCTCCTGTGCTTTCTGCCATGCATTCAGCACATCGATCTTGCTTACGGTGTTGTCGGGATAGAATTTCATCTCTTCCGGAGCCGTGCCCTCATCGTTCAGGTCAGGGATAAGCTCGTTTTCCATGGCCCAGCGGGCGGCGTGCTGCAGGTCCATATCCCGCTCTTCCTGACCGACATCGGGGTAGAGCAGTTCGGATTCGGGCATGGGCTTGCCTGCATCCTCCCACAGCATCATGGCAAGGGCGCTGCGGTTGCTGGGGAAGTAGGGCAGAGCCATCAGCTTGCCTGCAAATTCAGCGCCCAGAGAATAGGCCTGATAGCCCAGCACTGCACCGCCCACAACAACAGTAGTGCCGATCACGATGGGGCCAACGATATCGGGCTCGTCATCTTCAATGGATGCATCCTGTGTCATGGCTTTCAGGGTCACGGCCTTTGCAGGCATCTCAAAGGCAAAGCTTTCCTTATCCTGATAAGCGTTCGGATCATCCAGGCCGGTGATATCCCAGTGGCCAAATTTCAGACCGCTATCTGCAAAAGCATCCTTATCAAATGCAACGCTCACCGTTGCACCCTCGGGGACATGAAAGGAACCGTCCTCGTTGGCGTTCTTTTTAACGATCTCGGTGATATCCTCGGGGTCAGCACCATTCTTGCCGGGCACTGTTACGCTGGTGATAACGCCGTCCTTCAAAGTCAGGATGGGCATTTCAGACCCAACAAAGTCCTTTTCGTCCCTTGCCAGCTCATTCTCACCCTTCTTGACAGCAGCGGTCAGGGTCTGCTTGCCGGTCTCCTTGGGAGCAATGCGGAACGCATATTGTTCTTTTACATCGCTCAGATCAATGGGCAGGCCGCCTTCCGGCATGGGCTGATACGCACCGTTTTTGTCCTTATACTCGATCTCGCTGTTCTTGTCGCCAAAGTCGATGAATGCCTCACCCAGATTGGCATCGTCATTGGGGGTAACCTTTACGGTAAAGTCCTTGCTTTCGCCTTCCTTGATGACGGCATTCTCCAGGCCCTCAATGGTCACAGTGGTGTGAACACGGCCTGCAACGGTATAGTCCTTGTCCGCTGTGCCCAGCTTCACATCATCCCGCACCACAGCAGCGGTCAGCTTCTGTTCTCCGGCATCTTTCGGCGTAATGCGGAATTCATAATTCTTGTTGTTACCGCTCAGATCGACTTCTCGACCGTCCTTCGGCATGGGCTGATACGCACCGTTTTTGTCCTTATACTCGATCTCGCTGTTCTTGTCGCCAAAGGTCAGGATACCGGTACCGGTGCTGTTCTCATGGGTAAGGGTCACGGTAAACTCTGCCGGGTCTTCTGCTTTGATCTCACCCTTCAGACCGTTGATGGTCACGCCGACTTTCTTGGAAAGGCAGCGATATTCCTTGCCATCCGCGGTCTTTTTGTAGCCTACCAGATAATCCTCATTCGCACTCGTCAGGTTCAGATTCTTCGGATACTCTCCCGTGGTGGCTGTCGTCAGCTGACGGCCATCGCCGGGGTCAGCGCAGGCAACGGTGGCATTGTGATTGAAAGTCTCTTCAATCGTGATCTGCTTGCCAGTGTTCAGATAGATATCCGCTCTATTGCCGCTGAATTCTGCATTCTTCAGGACAACACTGCCGCTCTGCAGATCGATACCCTTAGCGCTATCTTTAAATGTTCCACTAATAATTTCCGTACTTGCCGAATACTTTCCACCGCTCAAATATTGATTTTTCAGCGCACTTCCATTCTTAGCATCATCCGTTGCATTCGCAATGTGCATTTCTCCATTATTCACAATTGCATCTGCAGGATCTGTTCCTGTAAAAGTGCCACCTGTAATCGTCATCTTACTGTTTTTCCAGTTGCAAACTGCAGACTCTGCACTCGTCCAGTTCGTGTCGGAGTAGCTTCCATTGCCACCACTGAAGCTACCACCTTCAACTGTTACAACACCACTTGCGCTACAGAGAGCCACACCATTCTGCGCTACCACTTCAGGCTTCCCCTTAATGGTCATCTCTCCGCCTCTGTTATTATAGATTGCCGTACTATTGATACTTTTGTAGCTTCCTCCGTCAATAATCATCGTTCCCGCACGGTTTGTTACTGCAAGGTCATTCTGGCATTCCGCAGTAACATTAGTCAGCGTCATCTCACCCTGACTGTTCCAAAACGGTTCTTGGTTAAGTGTAGTATAGCGTCCACCATTGATAATGGCACTTCCAGCAGCTGTTCCGTTTCCCCATGTTGCCACAAAACCACAGTCGCTCTTGCTCGTAGTGACGTTATAGTTAGCATAATTATTGATTGTTACGCCACCTGTAGATTTCACACCAATCAAATAGGAAAAGCCCCAGCTCTCATCATGGTAACTGTCAAATCCATAAGTAATATTTCCGACGATATTGATTGTTACGCCTTTAGCAGTGATTTCGATAGGGAAGTTATAATCTCCTCTCATCTGATAGGTTGTATTATCTTCCGCAATGGTGTACACACTACCGGTGAAGTTATTTGGAATCAATGTTCCCTTGCTCGAATCAATGTTCTCCTCCGCAAATGCCGACACTGCCCCCGCAGGCAGGAATGTCAGCATCATACTGAACGCCAGTAAGAGGCTGATGAGCCGTTTTTTCATAAAAATCCTCCTCGTATTATAAAAGAGTAGTATTTATAGACCGCTCTCCAGCGGTATGCTA
>ENA-UOJV01001138-UOJV01001138.1-human-gut-metagenome-genome-assembly--contig:-C82-NODE-1138-length-31870-cov-44.716832_pt1 | contig 31870 bp, 26 predicted proteins | sample MGYA00242356_ERZ723903 | MGnify/ENA metagenome assembly ERZ723903
CGGGCTTTGTGCGGCGGGAGGGCTTGTCGAGCAGCGTCACGACGGTCACGCTGGCGGCGCCCTTGGTCATAAAGTAGTTCTTGAGGAAGTAGAGCGTGTTGCCGGAGTCGAGAATGTCCTCGATGACAACAATGTCGCGGCCCGTGATGTCCTGCTGGAGGTCGTGCGTGATCTGCACCACGCCGGACGAGGTCGTCGCGTTCTGATAGGACGAGACGGCAATGAATTCAACGTCGCTCTTGAGCTGGCAGGCGCGCACAATGTCGGCCATGAAGATGAAGGAGCCCTTCAGCACGCCGAGAAACAGGGGATTTTTGGCCTTCAGACGCTCATAGAGCTCGTCGCCCATCTCCTGCACGCGCGTTCTGAGCTGCTCCTCGGAATACAGTACCTTCAGGATATCCTGATCCATATTGCTCTTAGCCATAGCTTTTTTCTCCACTTTCTTTTTATTCGTATTTGTTGTATCTGATGCGGCGTTCCGCCGCAGGTCACACAAAATAAGCTACAGGGAAACGATGCGCACGAAGTGCGCCGCTTCACCGCCCTTCGGCAGAAAGGCGACGTCCGTTCCCAGCCGCCACACGGCGGCGAGCCGGTCGCCGACATAAAGGGCGGGGAGCGCATCGCGCTCGGTGAGAGAAATTTTTTGATCGACGCACAGCCGCTTCACGCTGCGCGCGCCGTTTGTGCCCGCAAGCGTCAGGCGCGCCTTTAAGTCGCAGGGACCGACGGAGATCGTCTCTCCGTCCTCCGGCGCGCGGAGCGAAAGTCCCCCGCCATCGGGCGCACGCAGCAGCGTCAGCTCGAAATTTCCCCAGCGGAGGGGAATGCCGGGGGATAGGACCGCGCGTTTCGTCACCGCGGGCTGCACGCTCATCGTCAGCGCGCCGCCTGCGAGATGCACGACCGCGCCGCGCGGCAGCGAGACCTGCCGCCGCACCGCGTCGTCCTTTTGCGCGAGCGCAAGGATGGCGTTCAGTTGTTCGCGGCCGATGTCCTTTCGCCCGACGCCGAGCCGGTCGGCCATGCGCAGCAGCGCGCGGACCTGCACGGCTTCGTCTGCCGCACAAAAACGGCATAGCGGCAGCGAGACAGACGATCCTGTGCATTCCGTGTCCGCGAGCAGCGCTTCCGCCTTCTGCTCGATGGCGTCATCGAGTGCGGTCAGCGAGCGCGCTGCCGCGGCGATGTGCTCGCCCGCGCGGGGATTGAGATGCTTGAGCCGCGGGAAAATTTCGAGCCGCAGATAGTTGCGCGCGGCGGCGTTCGGGTCCGCGTTGGTGTGATCCTCGACGTGCGGGATATCATGCGCCGCCGCGTAAGCGACGAGCTCTTCGCGCGTCTGCTCTAAAAACGGGCGGACAATGTCGCCCTGCTTGGCCCGCATACCACACAGGCCGCGCAGGTCTGTGCCGCGGACGAGATTCAGCAGCACCGTCTCGGCGTTGTCGTCCGCATGGTGTGCCAGCGCGATCTGGGCGCCGAGCATTTGCGCTGTTCCACGGAGAAAGGCGTAGCGCAGGTCGCGCGCAGCTTCCTCTTCCGATTTGCCGGTTGCGCGCGCGTGGGCGCGCACGTCGCCGGAGCCCAGATAGAAGGGGATGCCCTCTTTTTCGCACCACGTGCGGACGAATGCCTCGTCGCGCGCGGCCTCCTCGCCGCGGAGCCGGTGGTTGAAATGCGCGCAGGAGACGTCGTACCCCTTTTCGCGCAGAAAATACAATAGACACATCGAGTCCACGCCGCCGGACACGGCGGCGAGCACGGGACGAGTCTTATCGAGGTATTGCGCGCAGAGTGCCTCGGCGCGCGGCAGCTCAGTCCTCCTCATGCCGGTAGTCGAGCGAGGAGAACGTCGTATACTGCGGCGACCAGGCAAGCTCCACCTTGCCCGTTTCACCGTGGCGGTTTTTGGCGATGATGCACTCGGCGATGTTGCGCTTTTCCGAGTCTTCGTTGTAGTAGTCGTCGCGGTAGAGGAACATGACGATATCCGCGTCCTGCTCGATGGCGCCCGATTCACGAAGGTCGGAGAGCATGGGGCGCTTGTCCTCGCGCTTTTCGTTTGCACGCGAGAGCTGCGAGAGGCACAGCACCGGGACCTGTAATTCCTTTGCCATGATCTTGAGCATACGGGAAATGTCGCTGACCACCTGCTGGCGGCTCTCGCCGCTGTAGCCCTTCGTACCGGAGGACGCCATCAGCTGCAAGTAGTCGATGACGACGAGCCCTAAATTGTCGATGCGGCGGCACTTGGCGTTCATGTCTGCGACGGTGAGCAGCGGGTTATCGTCAATGAGAATGTCGAGCCCCGAGAGGATCGAGGCGGCGTTTGCAATGTTGACCCAGTCCTGCTCGCGCAGGTTGCCCGTCACAAGACGCTGGTTTTCCACCGTTGCCTGATTGGACAGAATGCGCGTCACGAGCTGCTCGCGCGACATTTCGAGCGAGAACACGGCCACGGCCTGCCCGCTCGAGCGCGCGACGTTCAGCGCCAGATTCAGCGCCATACTCGTCTTACCCATACCGGGACGCGCGGCCAGCAGCACAAGGTCCGACTTGTTGAGGCCGTTCATCTTGTCGTCCAGCACGCCAAAGCCCGTGGGAAGGCCCGGCAGCGTTTTGCCGCCGTTGGCGCTCAGCTCGCTCAAATGGTCCAGAACGCCTTGCAGCACAACGCCGATGCTTGCCATGCTCTGCGCGCTGCGCCCGCGGCGCACGGCATAGATCTTCTGTTCGGCCGCGTCGAGCACGCTGGCGGCTCCGCCCGCGCCGTCCTGCACCATGGAGGAAATTTCCCCCGCCACGGTGTAGAGCGCGCGCAGCAGCGCCTTGTCGCGCACGATGCTGACGTATTCCATCACGTTCGCGCTCGTGGGGGTCACGTCCATCAACTGGGCGAGATACGGGCGCGTTGTATTTTCATCGTAGGTGCCGTTTTTCTCCATCTCGCCCGCGACGGTCACGCCGTCGATGGGCTTGGAGTAGACGAACATGGAGTAGATCGTCTCGAAGATCTCGCGGTTTTGCTTCAGGTAAAAATCGTCGGGGCGGAGCTGCTCCATCACGTCCTTGACGCAGTTTGCGTCGATGAGCATCGAGCCGAGCACCGATTGCTCCGCCTCCAGGGAGTGAGGCATCTGCCGGTAGAAGATATCCTCCACGTAGAAGCCCTCCTTATCGCGTAATGTTGCGCCTTCTTACTCCTCGCTCACGCTGACGGAGAACTTGGCGCTGACCTCGTAGCCGAGCTTTGCCTTCACCTCGTAGGTGCCGTAGGCCTTGATGGGCTCGTCGAGCACGATCTTCTGCTTGGGCACGTCGAGCTGGAACTGGCTCATGAGCCCCTCGGAGATCTCCTTGCTCGTGATGGCGCCGAAGAGCTTGCCCTCCTTGCCGCCCTTGGCCGTGAGCTTGACGGTCACGTTCTTGAGCTTTGCGCCCATTTCAACGGCGGCCTGACGGTTTGCGGCTTCCTCGGCGCGGCGGGCCTTTTCCTTTAAGTTCATGGTGTTGATGGCGTCGGCCGTGGCGAGCACGGCGAGCTTGCGGGGCAGCAGGAAGTTTCTCGCGTAGCCCTCGGCCGCGTCGATGAGCTGGCCCTTCTTGCCCTGACCGCGGACATCCTGCGTTAAAATGACTTTCATATGTATATCCTCCTTGTGGGTAATTTACTCTTCTGTATATTCGTCGATGGCGTTGAGCAGACGCGCCCGCACCTCGTCGACGCTGGCATCGGCCACCTGGCCGCCGGCGGTAGTAGAGTTGCCGCCGCCGCCGAGTTTTTCCATAATGAACTGTACGTTGATCTCACCGAGCGATCTCGCTGAGAGGTTCACGCCCGTGCCGTTCTTGAACAGCACGAACGAGGCGTGAATGCCGGAGAGCGTCAAAAGCTCGTCGGCCGCCTTGGCGGCGGTCACGCGGTCGATCTCCTTTTCAACCGCGGCCACGGCGATGTCGCCGTGCACGAGCTCGGCGTGACGGATGATGTCATAGCGCTCGACCATGCCGGCAAGGTCGCTCTGGAAGAGTCGCTGTACGTCCGACGTGTCCGCGCCCGCGCGGCGCAGGAACGCGGCGGCCTCAAACGTGCGCCCGCCGGTGCGCATCGTGAAGTTCTTCGTGTCGAGCACGATGCCCGCGAGCAGCGCCTCGGACTCCGCGCGCAGCAGGTCGGTCGGGTCGGCGAGATATTGCAGCAGCTCCGTCACAAGCTCGGATGCGCTCGAGGCATACGGCTCGTGGAAGTTGAGCGCGGCGGATTCGATGTAATTCGCGGCCCTTCTGTGGTGGTCGATGACCGCCACGCGGTTGCACGCGTCAAGAAGCTGCTCGGATTCGACAAAATCGGGGCGGTTCGTGTCCACCACGACCAGCAGCGCGCCCGGCTGGGCGGAGATGAAGGCGTCGCTTCCCGAGATGAACGCATCCTTGTATTCCGGCAGCGCCGCGAGCTTGGCGAGGATCGGCTTTGCGACGTTGTCCTCCATGTCGATGACGATCTGCGCCTTTTTGCCGCGCTTGCGCGCGATGCAGCAGATGCCCGCCGCCGCGCCGACGGCGTCCATGTCCGCGTGCTGGTGGCCCATGACGAAGATCTGCCCCGCGTCGGAGATGAGCTCGCCGAGGGCGTTGGCCATCACGCGGGATTTGACCTTTGTGCGCTTTTCGGTGGATTTGGACTTGCCGCCGTAGAATTCAAAGTCGAGACGGTTGCGCACGACGACCTGGTCGCCGCCGCGCGAGAGCGCCATTTCGATCGAGAGCATGGCGTTCTGGTAGAGCGTTTCGTAATCGTCCACGTCCTTGCCCACGCCGATCGAGAGCGTTGCGGCCACGCCGTCCTCGGTGACGACGCTCCGCACCGCGTCGAGCACGGAGAACTTGCCCTCGAGCAGGCTTTGATACTCCTGCTCGGTCGTGACGAGCACGTAGCGGTTGCGGTCGAATTTGCGCAGCAGGCTGTGGGAGTCCTTGAGCCAGTCGCTGAGCTTTTCGTCGATGGCGGCGAGCACCGCACTGCGCGAGGCCTCGCTGCCGGCCTTCATCAGCTCCTCGTAGTTGTCGATCATGATGATCGACACGATGGGACGGCGGCTCTCGTTCTCCTCGCGCAGCGTGTCCTGCTCGGTCACATCCGTCCAGTAGGTCGTGGCAAGCAGGCTCTGTCCGCCGCGGCGGGAGGTGGGGTGGCTCAGGTTGCCGAACACGCGGAAATGGCGCCCGCCGAGCATCACGGTCTCGGGGCATTCGCTCTTGCCCTCGAGCAGCCAGTGGGTCGGAAAGTCGGGCAGCACGTCGTCGATGCGGTTATCGAAGATATCCTCCTGCACGCCGGTGAGCTGCAAAAAGCTGTCGTTGCTCCATAGGATCTCCTGCGTGTCGGGACGGAAGACCATCATCGCGAACGGGGCCGAGAGCATCGAGGCCTTGTCAGCCGTGGTCATGTCGTCGGTCACATCGTCGATGTACCGGCGGATCCCCTCGCGGCGCTTCTGCGCCGTGTGGCGGAAGTACCACAGGAGAAACGCCATCGCAGCGGCCTCGCAGATGGCGAGCGGAACGCTCACGCGCAGCGTGACGGCTGCGAATAAAAAGCCGACAACAAAGTAGAGCCGGAAGCTGGGGTCTACCAGCTTGCTGATCTTTTTGTTCCTCATAAATAGGCTGCCTCCCGTCCGGATAATGCCCCCTGCGGCTCAGCACAGGGGAATAATCCATTTCATTATAGCACGGGGTATGGCATGGATACAATATAAAAACGAAATTTTTGGCCGTCGACAAAAAATGTGGTATACTTTTTGCGCGGAATGTGCTATACTACTCCGTACATGGCGGGAAAATGCGCGTCTTTTCCGCGCGAATACCTGTTTTTCTTTGGTTTTGGCCGCGGCCTGTCGCGGTTTTTATAAAAAAGTCCATATGGGTCTTATCAAGGCGCCGCAGGTGCATTTGCTTCGTGAAGCAGGGCGAAGCATGGGCACGGACGTCTCTTCTGCCTTGCGCCTTTTGGCCCGGACACAGAACAAATTCAAAACAAATCTATCGTTTATGCTTCAAACGAATCAAAAGGAGTTGATCCAGCATTGGCTGAACAGTTAAAAATCATCCCTCTCGGCGGTCTCAATGAGATCGGCAAGAATATGACCGTTTACGAATACGGCGGCGAGATCATCGTGGTCGACTGCGGCATGGCCTTCCCCGGCGACGATATGTACGGCATCGACTGCGTCATCCCCGATGTGAGCTATCTTGTCAAGCACAAGAACCGCATCCGCGGCCTGTTCATCACCCACGGGCACGAGGACCATATCGGCGCGGTGCCCTACATCCTGAAGAAGGTGAATATCCCCATCTACTGCACGCGCCTCACCGCGGGCCTCATCCGCCTGAAGCTCGAGGAGCACGGCCTTCTCAAGTCGACGAAGATCGTCACGGTGGAGAGCGGCATGACCGTCAAGGCCGGCAAGTTCAGCGTGGAGTTCATCCACGTCAACCACTCGATCGCGGACTCTGTTGCCTTCGCCATCCACACGGGGCTCGGCACCGTCGTCCACACGGGCGACTTCAAGATCGACTCGACGCCCATCGATGGCGAGGTCATCGACCTTGCCCGCTTCGGCGAGCTTGGCAAGCAGGGGGTGCTGGCGCTGCTGGCGGATTCGACGAACGTTGAGCGCCCCGGCTATACGATGAGCGAGCGCACCGTGGGGAGGACCTTCAACCGCCTCTTCCAGGGCTGCAAGCAGCGCATCATCGTCACGACGTTCGCCTCGAACGTCCACCGCATCCAGCAGATCATGGACGCTGCGGCGGAGTGCGGGCGCAAGGTCGCCGTTACGGGCCGCAGCATGGAAAACGTCACGAAGGTCGCCATGGACCTCGGCTACATGAAGCCGCCGAAGAATACCGTCGTCGAGCTCAATAAGATCAAGTCGATGCCGCTTGAAAAGCAGGTCATCGTCACCACCGGCTCGCAGGGCGAAGAGATGTCCGCCCTGTACCGCATGGCGTTCTCCCAGCACAAGCAGATCGAAGTCGGCCCCGGCGACCGCGTCATCATCTCGGCTTCCGCCATCCCCGGCAACGAAAATACCGTCTCGCGCGTCATCAACGAGCTCTTCCGCAAGGGAGTCGAGGTCATCTACGACCGCGCGGATATGCTGCACGTTTCGGGCCACGCCTGCCAGGAGGAGCTCAAGATCATCCACGCGCTCACAAAGCCCAAGTACTTCATCCCCGTGCACGGCGAGCAGCGTATGCTGCAAATTCACAAGGACCTCGCCCTGCAAATGGGGATGGACCGCAAGAACATCGTCATCTGCGACAATGGCGACGCCATCGAGATCGGCGCGCGCTCGATGAAGTGCGTGCCCGGCTACGCGCCCGCGGGCGAGGTGTTCGTCGACGGCTACGGCGTCGGCGACGTCGGCGCGGTGGTGCTGCGCGACCGCAAGCACCTTGCAGAGGACGGCATGGTCGTCGTAGTGCTGCCGATCTCCGCGCAGAACGGCGACCTTCTCGCCGAGCCGGAGATCATCACGCGCGGATTTATCTACGTCAAGGATTCCGAGGAACTCCTGCAAGATCTCAGGAATCTGACGATGTCCACGGCGGAGGCGTACCGCGGCAAGCGCGGACGCGACATGAACGAGCTCAAGGGCGCGATCCGCAGCGCCGTGAGCAACTATCTCTTCAAGGCGACCAAGCGCAGCCCCATGGTGCTGCCGGTCATCACGAGACTATAAAATACCTTCAAAAAAGCGGTGGGACCGCTTTTTTGAGAAGGATTCGCTGCGCTTTGCGCCTCGGTTGTCCGCTGAAAGCGGACAATTCGACACAAGCTTCGCGCAGAGTGCTTTTTCCGACGTACACGCCGCCGGAAAAAGCGAATCTCAATTCTTTCGCGTCTGCGGATACGAAACGAGACTGTTTGGCAGGGAATGCATCTTGCATTCCCTGCCTTTTTGTTTGTGGAAAGCACTGACGATGTTGGGGCGGGCATTCCGTTTTTTCAGTTGACGGGAAGAAGGCAACATGATATTTTATCGGTAGACGATATATCGGTATCCGTTATAACGGAGGACGAAAGGAGAGACGCGACATGGGAACGACGGCACTGACCGAGGCGGTCTTTTATATCCTGCTCTCGCTCGACGCGCCGCTGCACGGCTACGGCATCATGCAGAATGTGGAGCATTTGAGCGGCGGGCGCGTCCGATTGGCCGCGGGAACGCTCTACGGCGCGCTGGCAACGCTCACCGAGCGGGGGTGGATCGCCTCACTCGGCGACGAGAGCGAGGGGCGCAAAAAAGAGTATCAGATCACGCCCGCGGGCCGCGAGGCCGTGCGCGCAGAGCTGCGAAGATTGCACGAACTGACGCAAAATGGTGATGCGCTTACCGCCGACTGGAACTGAAGGGAGGACGCACGATGGCGAAGGACAAAAAGATAAGGCTGCATCTGTCGAGCTATGCCATTGATCCCGAGCGGATCGAAAGACGGGCGAACGAAATGGCGAAAGAGGGCTGGCTTCTTGAAAAATTCGGCTCGCTGGTTTCCGCCTACCGCCGGGGGGAGCCGAACGAATACGAGTATCGCGTGCAGGTGAAGGAAGCGGGCATAGACCGCCTCACCTACATCGCAGAGCTTACGGAGTTTGGTATCGAAGAGGTCGGCGGCGTGGGCGACCTGCTCGTTCTGCGCAAAAAGGCGGACGGCACGCCCTTTGATCTGTACTCAGACCTCGACTCCCTCATCGCCCAGCAGAAAAAAGCCGTGCGCTACCTGCGCGCGGGTCTGATCATGAGCTTTTTCTGGGGAAGCAGTATGCTGATGAATGTTCTGACAACGCTGATGAATGCAAACGTCATCGGTAGGTATGCGGGCGTGGCCGCGATAAATTTCAGTACAGTGCAGGTGCTGATGCTTACAGCGGCATCTCTTCTCCTGCTTGTGTGCATTGTGGGGCTTGTCGATTGTCCGCGGGGGCTGCGCCGCGCGAAAAGGAAGATCGCATCGCTCGAGGCCGAGCGCGTCGTGCAGGAGTAAGACACCTTGCAAAATGCCGTCGCGCTGACAAACGAATGAAACTGAGAGGAGAGAGCCATGTTTGAAAAGATCATGCCGCGGATGTTTGTCTACGCCTATGACCCGGAACGGATCGAGGAAATGCTCGACCGCAAGTCGCGCGAGGGCTGGCAGTGCTATGAAGTAGGTCTGTTCTACTGCTTCCACCGCGGCGAGCCGGATGAGTACGAATACCGCGTGCAGGCGACGAAAAAGAAAGAAATGGAGCGGCTGCAATATATCAAGGGACTGCGCGAGCTCGGCATCGAGCATGTGGGCACGGTGGGAGAGTATCTGATCCTGCGCAAGAAGAAAGACGGTACGCCGTTTGAGCTGTATTCTGATTTGGATTCGTTAATGGCGCAGATAAAGCGCGTGCGGCGCGTGCTGTGGAGCGGGGCTGTGATGTGCCCGTTTATCGCGTTTGCGGAAATAGTGCCGCTGATCGGCAGGCTGTATCGGCGCTTTCAGACCGGCGGCTATGCAGAGCCCGTAATATATATACCGGCCATCGCGTTGATGGTGCTGCTTTTGATAGGACTCTGCATCTGCGCCGCGCAGTGTATCCGCGCATTGTGCCGAACGAGAGAAAAGCTCAAAAAGCTCGAAGCCGAGCGCGTGATTCAGGAGTGACGCGCATCTTGCAAAATGCCGCGGCGCGTTGTAGAATAGCCCTGCTAAAGAACAAACAAGCGGGAGGAAAGCCGACATGATCCAGGATATCGAGCCGAAGCACCTTTTTAACGAGTGGAAAAAGAATGCCGTGCCGAAAAAGAGCAGCGCCGTGGTGCAGTTCCGCGGGCGCGACCTGCTGTGCCGCATCGACGACAACGGGCTGAAATTTCCCGTGCGCTCAATGTTTGCAGAGCCTGACGAGGCGTTCACCTATCTCTTTGAACTCGACGGGCGGGAGTATTATCTGCTCTTTGACGAAGAAGAGCGCGCGATCGAGGGCTATTCCTACCGCAATATCGGCCTCTTCCGCACGGAAAAGCCGCAGGAGCTTGCCTACGCCGCCGTGAGCGCGTGGCATCTGTGCTCATGGTATCGCAGCGCGCGCTATTGCGGCTGCTGCGGGGAAACGCTCGTCCACGACGAAAACGAGCGCATGATGCGCTGCCCCAAGTGCGGCAACATGATCTTCCCGCGCATCAACCCCTCGGTCATCGTGGCCGTGACGCACGGGGACTACCTGCTTTTGACCAAGTACGCCAACCGTCCCGGCGCGCAGCGCACGGCGCTTGTCGCGGGCTTCACCGAGTTTGCTGAGAGCTTTGAGCAGACCGTACACCGCGAGGTGATGGAGGAGGTCGGGCTCAAGGTCAAGGACCTGCGCTACTATCGCTGCCAGCCCTGGGGCATCAGCGGCAACATCATGATGGGCTACTGGTGCAGGCTCGACGGCGACGACGATACGATCCATCTCGACAACTTTGAGTTGGCGGACGGCGCATGGGTCAGCCGCGAGGAGCTGCGGGAGACGTTTGTCAACAACGGCATCGCGCTCACGGCGGAGATGATCTCCGAATTTGCCGCGGGCAGAGATCCCTACAGCCTGGAAGCGAAAAACTAAAACAAAAAACGTCTGTCTCGACCGAGACAGACGTTTTTTTGTATGGGTTTCAGATGAGACCGATCGACAACAGTCGCATATTGTCCCATTGGCAGAGCGCGCGGAGCTCTCCGCTTTCGTACTCGTACAGCGTGCACGGGTCCCACCAGTTGACGTTCAGCTTGACAAAGGCAAAGTAGTGCTGACCGTTCACAACGATGATCTGAAAATCGAAGATCGCGTGGTCGATCTGGTCGGCGGCAGCGTGCATCATCGCGATCATCGTCTCGTTGGGTTCAACGATATTGCCGACAGAATCATAGAGCGTGGTGGCGACAAGTGTGTTGACCCTGTGCGAGCGAAGCGCGGAGGTGTCAAAGTTCGCATAGTCTGCGGTGTAAAAGACCGCACTATTGGGCGTGAAGGCCTCACAGCGGCGGCTCTTGCCGCTTGCATAGACCGTTTCATAGACGTAGGCGGCGTCCTGCTCGCCGGCTGGTTTCAGCGCGACATGGAGGAGCGGTTCATCGGGTTTGCTCCGGACGAAGAGAAACAGCGCAAGACACAATGCGAAGCTGAGCAGCGAGGCAAGTATGCGTTTCATCGTAAGTCTCCTTGCACTCCGGCGCTCAGAAGAGCGCGGGGACATAGTCGACTGCGTCGGTGATGCCGCCCGCCTGACCGGCGAGCGACAGCTCGAAGCGGTAGACCGGTTGATAGAAGCCCTTGGAATCGGAGAGGTAGTCGAGCGTGCAGGAGCGCACCTCAATTTGCTGGACGCTTTGCGCGAACCACGCACCCTCGAAGCTCTTGCCCGATTGCAGCGCGGCGAGCGCCTGCGCGGGGGAGAGAATAGACTCTTCGCGCACGGGCGCGAGCGTGGTGATGCGGTTTTCGAGCTGCGAGAGCGTCGATTGACCGTCGCCTTGTGTTCTCAGATCACAAGTGAGCGTGCCGTGGAGGAAGCCTCCCTCCGCAGGGAGAAGATCGGCGGAGAACACCGCGCGGTAAGAGGTCTCGCCATACGGCGAGAGCGTGAACGCAGCGTCGGCAGGGAGGGAAAAGCCAAAGTTGTCGAGCGTTTCGCGCAGCATGTCCTCTGTGACACCAGACGCGGGCGCATCGAAAACGGGCGTGTGATCGCGCCCAAAGCTGTATTCCCACGTGCCGGCGTGCAGGGTGACGTTGAGGAAGTCGCCGGAAGAGTGGTTGGCGTAGATCACAAGGTCATCGTAGTAGTACGCATCCGGAAATTCGACGCCGTGCGCGGCGGCAAATTCCGCGGCGAAGCGGTCGGCGCCCGCGTTGTCGAGCGCCTGCGCCTGATAGACATAGGCGGTCTTGCTGTCTTCGTCGAGCGCAAAGTCGACCGACCAGCGGACGCCGCTTAAGTCTGCCGTCGTGACGGAGGCGTCGCGCAGGTTGCCGTAGGGCTGCGCGGCGTAGGAGATGAAAATGGCGGATAGTGCGAGTGCGAACGCGGCGGGCAGCGCGCAGTAGCGCGGCCACGTCCTGTTCTTTTGATGCAGCGCGAGCACGAGCATTGCTGCACACCAGCCGAGCATCGCGCCGAGCGTGTTGGTGAAGAGGTCGTCCACATCGCACATGCCGCTTCCGGTGAAAAGCTGCGTCAGCTCGATCAGGAGCGAAACACCGAAGCCCGCGCCCAGCGCGGCATACCACTTGCGAAACGGTTTCCACAAGAGCGGCAGCAGCACGCCGAGCGGGACGAAGAGCGCGATGTTGAGCAGCACGTTGAGCCAGATTTGCAGCGTGAAGCGCTGGTACGCTTCGCGCCAAGCAAGGAAAAGCTGCAAATTGCACTGCCGCGCGGCAAATTCATTCGGCTCGCTGCGCAGCAGCGTGACGAAGACCGTGACCGCCGCCCAGCCGACAAGCAGCAGCGCGCAGACCGCCTTTCCCCACGGGAAGCGGCGGCCCTGCCTGCGGCAGACGGCATAGCAGACGGCCAGAATAAGGCCGCAGATAAGCGCAGCGGGCACGGCAAAGCGCATCCCGCGCTGCAGCAGATAAAAAAGATAGGAAACAAAGTCGTGCATGAGCTCCCTCCCGATTTGATTTCTCAGTTGGTTTCACCGTTCGCGGTTTTGTCCTCTTCGATGCGCGCGCTCACATTCTGCCGGAAGGCGAGCCACGCATCTTCGTTTTCAACATAGTATTTGGGGCAGATCTTGCCCGTCACGTCGTAGTGGCGGATGACGTCCCCCTCGGGGTCGAGGTCAAAGGTCTCGCACAGCCACGCGACGAGCGCTTCAAGGCTTTCCATCGTCGCGTCATTAAACTCGCCCGTCTCATCGGCGTGGCAGACCTCGATGGACACGGTGTAGTCGTTCGCGGTATTGGAGCAGTAGGCGATCTCCGTCAGCGGCACGCACTGCAAGATCTCACCGTCCAGCCCCACGAGGAAGTGGGCGCTTGCATAGGTCTCGTGCGTCAGCGCAAGGTTGGCAAAAAAGCTGCGGTTCGCCGCGGCGGTCGTGCCGGGATTGCCGACATAGTGCACCACCACGCCGGAAATTTCCCTGAGCGGCGTGCCGGGACGGGAATACTCGTTGAGGGGTAGGTAGTCGACCGTGACAAAGTCCGGCGCGCTGACATTCGAACCGGGGAGATCCCGGTGGGCGAGCGCATAGCGCAGTTTTACGCCGCCGAGAACAAGCAAAACGAGCGCGAGCAGGACGAGAAATGCTTTCTTACTCCCGGTGCGGCGGCGCCTGCGCCGCCGCTTTGTTTTTTCTGCCATGTCAGTTCACGCTTTCCGTGGTGGAAACGTCCTCCGTGGCGGGGAGGGTGTGAATGCCGTCGTCGCTGGGCGGCGTTACGGTGTTGGATTTCAGCTCGGGCAGCAGCTCATTCAGTACTTGCAGGGTGTTGGGCGTTGAGTTATTTACATTGGGGTCGAGCGTATACACCTTGGGACGGCCCTGCTCGTCAACAGACTCAAAGTACAGCTCGAGCCAGAAGGAGATGGGGGGATCGTACTGGTACTCCTGCACGGCGAAGATGTCGCTGCCGCCGTTATCGGAATCCTGAACGTCCTGCATCAGCGCGGCGTAAACCTGTTCGGCCTGCGCGGCGGTGAGAGCATAGTCCTTTGTGTTGGAGTTCTCATCGTAATAGTAGCAGTAGCTGTCGAGGAAGCGCGGCGTGTCGCCGAGGTGCGCGTAACCGTAGCTGAGGACACGGCGGAGCACGGACTCTCTGCACATATAGAGCGCGTTCACGCGCGCTGTGACGGACGAGGGCACGGTGAGGTCACTTCTCCGCAGATAGAGTGAATAGGAGCGCGAGAGCTGTGAGCCGTCCTTGAGATAGTAGGTCAGGCGCAGGTGGAAGGGTTCGATGTCGTCATAATCGCTCTGGGAGAGCGTATCCGCGTCCGATGCGTCTGCGATGCGCACCTGCTCGTTCCGGTTTTTGACGATGGCCTGGTGCGCCGCGGTGAGGCGGCGGATGGTATCGGCGTCGTCGGTCGTGACGTCCGTCATGCCGGAGAAGGTGTAAAAGGCAGATTCGATCTCACTCTCGTCCGGCACGCGCTTTTCATAGCCCGTGAGGTCGAAGCTCATCGTAACGCCGAGCAGCACAAGAGCGAGCGAAACGATGGCCGCGCCCTTTGCGCCCGTGCGGAAGACACGGAAGCTCTTTTTGATGAGCATCTCGGCGACAAAGTAGCCCACAAGCCCCGCCGCCGCCATGCAGAGGATCGTGCCGGGCAGGGAATCGTTGCCGCTCGAGCGGTACTGGCCGAAGAGGAAATAGTAGAGGAACTGGCCGAGCGAAACGGCGGTGCAGAACGCAACGCCGTACTTGAAGACCGGCACCGCCCACGGGAAGGCGACCGTCGAGCCGGTCATCTCGCTCTTGCGCGTGCGGTAGAGGAGCAGCGCGATGAGGGCGATGACAAGTCCCGCGAGCGCGTAGGCGGCAAGGATCATGAGCGAGCCGCGCACGAGCGCGTAGGCGGTCACATAGTACGAGTCGCTCTCGCAGGTCTCGATCGAGGCGATGCCCACCTTGAAGTACATATAGAGGGGCGGGGAGAGAAAATCGAGCGCAACGTCGGTTTGTCCACTGTAGCCGTAGAGGAAATTGCCCGCAAAGTTGCGCAGCAGATATTCCATTCCCGGGACGAGGATATTGCCGACGAAATAGAAGACGGGCGCGGCGAGGATCTGCCCCGTCATCATCATGCACAGCGCGGCGAAGGAGTAGAAAAAGACGGCTTCGAGCATGGCGCTGCCCATGGCCGCGGCAGTGACGCTCCAGAAACTGAGGTGCAGCGGGGCTGAGACCGCCGCGCCGAGCAGAAACGTGACGAGAATGGTGGAAAGCTGGCAGAACAGTCCCGTGAGGTAGGCGGTCAGAAAGATGGTCTCGCGCCGCACGGGGAGCGCGTGGAAGCCGTTCGTCGCGCGGCTCTGCGTCAGGTGCGAGAAGGAAAGCATCGCAAAGAAAAGGCCGAAGAAGAAGGAAATGAAGATGCCGCCGCGCACGCCGGTATTGAGCAGCAGGCGGGATGCATCCGCTGCGCTGTAACCGAGCTGATAGGCGGAAAGCTCTGAAAAGAGCATGACCGGCACGAGGAAAAGCCACAAGGCGGTGTAGCCGAGCCAGAGCGGCCAGGTGTGCTTGAGCTGGCTGCGGAATAAAGTCTTATCAAAGAACGATGTCGCGGATCGCATAGTCCTCACCTCCCAGTTCATAGATGAAAATTTCTTCAAGTGACAGCGGCACCGCGTCGATAAAGATCGGGTGCAGCGCGGCGAGCTGCTGTTCCAGTTCCTCTGCGCTGCCGCGGCAGATGAGCGTGTGGACGCGCCCGGTCTGCGCGTGGTGCAGCACCTTGATCTCCTGCGGCAGGGCGGGCAGCTCCGTGCCCTCGAAGGCGAGCTGGAGCTTGACGGTATAGTCCTGCAATTCGCTCAGCGAATGCTCAAGCAGGAGCTTGCCGCGGCTCATCACGCCCACGTGGTCGCACACGTCCTCCAATTCGCGCAGGTTGTGCGACGAGACAAGCACTGTCGTGCCACGCTCGGCAACGTCCTGCAAAATGAGGCTCCACACCTGACGGCGCATCACGGGGTCGAGACCGTCCACCGGCTCGTCGAGGATGAGATAGTCGGGCATTGTGCACAGCGCGAGCCAGAAGGCCGCCTGCTTCTGCTGGCCCTTGCTCATGCGGCGCAGCGGCCGCTTTTCATCGAGCGCGAAGACCTCGCGGAGCTTTTCAAAGCGCTCCTGATCGAACTTCGGGTACAGCCCGCGGTAAAAGCGCATCATATCGCGCAGCCCCGCCTGCATAAAGTAGAACCAGTCGTCGGGGATGGAGGCGATGCGCGCCTTCACGCCCGCGTTTTCCCAGACCTCCTCGCCGTCAAAGCGCACGCTGCCCTCATCCTGACGGTAAACGCCCGTCAGGTGGCGCAGCAGCGTTGTCTTGCCCGCGCCGTTCGGCCCCACAAGGCCGTAGACCGCGCCGCGCGGCACGCTCAGATCCGCGCCGTCGAGCGCGGCAAAGCCGTCAAAGGTCTTTTTAAGACCTCGTACTTCGATCATTTCTCTTCTCCCTCCCTGCACAATGCTTGAATGTCTTTTTCGCTCGCGCCCATGGCGCGCAGCTCCTGCAAAAGCTCTTTGACCTGTTCTTCCAGCGCGCGGCGGCGCTTGTCGTCGCGCTCGCGGTAGGTGTGCACGGCAAAGCAGCCCTTTCCCGGCACCGAGCAGCAGTAGCCGCTCGTTTCCAGCTCGTTGTAGGCGCGCTGGATGGTATTGGGGTTGATGGCCAGCTGCGTCGCCAGCGCACGCACCGAGGGGAGCTTGTCCCCGTCGGCGATGACGCCCGAGACGATCAGCCGCCGCAGTCCGTCGCACACCTGCTCGTAGATCGGGCGCGCGTCGCGGTAATTCAAACTTATCATATCGTCCTCCCGTGGCCGTCAGCGTGCGCACAGCACAATGAGGAACAAAAGGCCGAGCAGCAGAAAGCCGAGCGCCGGAAGCAGAAAAATATAGGTGAACATAGGTACCTCCTAACTGTATTAAGCGTGTTAGTACAGTTAGAATAGCATAGGAGCTTCTCCTTGTCAATCCCCTTCAAGTGTCCGGGACGGAATGGGTAAAAAACACAGGAAATGCGCTTAAAATGATAAAATATTAACGATTTCTTGTATAAAATACAAGATTTTACTGCTTCTTAGCGGCGAGAAACGCCGCTTTGCCCGTTGACAGCGGGCGGCCGATTTGGTATGCTTTGGACTATGAAATATTTTCATCCAGTGTTTCATGAAATGTGATTTTTTCGGAAAGGGGAAAAGTATGGATCAGTTTATGAACATCAACAAAGCGGTGAACGGCTTTGTCTGGGGACCGGTGATGCTGATGCTGCTCGTCGGCACGGGCGTCTATCTGAGCATCGCCGTGGGGTTCATCCAGTTTTCCAAGATCGGCTACTGGTGGAAAAACACCATCGGCAGGATTTTCAAGAAGAGTGAGGCGGGCGACGGCGAGATCACGCCCCTGCAGGCCGTATCCACGGCCCTTGCCTCCACCGTCGGCACGGGCAACATCGCGGGCGTCACGGGCGCAATCGTTTTGGGCGGCCCCGGCGCCGTGTTCTGGATGTGGATCTCGGCGCTGTTCGGCATGGTGACGAAGTTCTCCGAGGTCACGCTCGCCGTCAAGTACCGCGAGCGCAACGAAAAGGGCGACTGGTGCGGCGGCCCGATGTACTACATCAAAAACGGCCTTGGCCCCAAGTGGAAGTGGCTCGGCGGCGTGTTCGCCGTCCTCGGCGCGATCGCGGCCTTTGGCATCGGCAACATCGCGCAGGTGCACTCCATCGCGGATTCCGTCAAGTCCGTCGCCCTTGCCTTCAATGAGGATGCGGCGAATAAGGAGATGCTCATCTGCCTGATCACCGGCATCTGCGTGGCCATCTTTGTCGCGCTGGTGCTGCTCGGCGGCGTCAAGCGCATCGGCCAGGTCACGGAAAAGCTCGTGCCCGGCATGGCCGTTATTTACATCGTCTGCGCGCTCATCGTGGTCTTTTCGAATGTCAGCGCCGTCCCCGGCGTGTTCGCTTCCATCTTCAAGGGCGCGTTTGACCCCGCTGCCGTCACCGGCGGCGCGGCGGGCATTTCCATCAAGCTTGCCATGACCAAGGGCGTCGGCCGCGGCGTCTTCTCCAACGAGGCGGGCCTCGGCTCCGCGCCGATCGCGCACGCCGCCACCTCGGAAAAGAACCCCGTCAAGCAGGGCCTCTACGGTATTTTCGAGGTCTTCATGGATACCATCGTTATCTGCACGCTGACGGCTCTCGTCGTCCTCTGCTCCGGTGCGGCGGACGGCAACTACGGCAACGATGCCCTCGCGGGCGTTGCCACCACGGTCGCGGGCTTCTCGAGCGTTTTCGGTGCGAAAGCGGGCTCGGTCATTCTGGCGGTCGGGCTGCTGCTCTTTGCAACGTCCACCATCCTCGGCTGGGCGCTCTACGGCACGCGCTGCGCGGAGTTCCTCTTCGGCAGCAAGATCATCCGCCCCTATCAGATCATCTTCTGCCTTGTCGTTGTGGCCGGTGCGGTCGCGGACCTCTCGCTCGTGTGGGATATCTCTGATACGCTCAACGGTCTTATGTCCATCCCGAACCTCATCGCGCTGCTCCTGCTGAGCCCGGTCGTCATCAAGCTGACGCGCGAGCACTTCGCGGCACTGAAGAAGTGAAAAAAAGAGACGGCGCAAGCCGTCTCTTTTTTCGTCCGTTCCGCCGCGCAGAACGGGCAAAATGCAAAAAAAACGGTATGATCCCAAAGGTTTTGCTTTACAATAGGAAAAAGCTGTGCTATCATAATTCAGCACGTGTATCGTGTATTCCCGCACTTAGGACGTGGAGGACTCACCGACCCGCCGCTCAGTGTTGGGAGAATTTATGAAAGGTGGATATCACACTATGATGCTCAAAGACCAGAAGACGGCTATCATCGAAGCCAACCGCACCCACGAAGGCGACACCGGCTCTCCGGAGGTCCAGGTCGCTATTCTCACCGAGCGTATCGCTCAGCTCACCGAGCACCTCAAGCAGCACCCGCAGGACAACCATTCCCGCCGCGGCCTGTACAAGATGATCGGTAAGCGCCGCAGCCTGCTCGACTACCTCATGAAGAAGGACATCGAGCGCTATCGTGCCCTGATCGCCAAGCTGGGTATCCGTAAGTAAGTTTGAAAACAGGGTGGTGTGCGTGCGCACCACCCTTCTTTCACACTTCCGCCCCTGCGTTTCCCCGCGCGTATGAGAGCCTGCTATGCTTTAGCAGTTGAAAAAGCGGCGGAGAGCCCGACGTTTTTTCAAGTGCTAAACGGTCGGCTCCCATACGGAATTTTACAAAAAAGGAGATCGACAAATGTCTACCATCATCACCCACAGACAGTTCCCCAACTACCACAAGTACGAGATGGAGCTCGCAGGCCGTCCCCTCACGCTTGAGGTCGGCAAGCTTGCCGAGCTCGCCAATGCCGCCGTCATGGTCGGCTACGGCGATACCCGCGTGCTCGTCTGCGCCACGGCTTCCGCCCGCCCGCGCGACGGCATCGACTTCTTCCCCCTCTCCGTTGACTTTGAGGAGAAGCTCTACTCCGTCGGCCGCATCCCCGGTTCTTTCAACCGCCGCGAGGGTCGTCCCGGCGAAAAGGGCATCCTGACCAGCCGCGTCATCGACCGCCCCATCCGCCCGCTCTTCCCCTCCGACTTCCGCAACGATGTTTCCATCATGGCAACGGTCATGAGCGTCGACCACGACTGCTCTCCCGAGATCGCGGCCCTGATCGGCACCTCTGCCGCGCTTGCCATCTCCGATATCCCTTGGAACGGTCCTGTCGGCGCGCTCAAGGTCGGTCTTGTGAACGGCGAGCTCGTCCTCAACCCCAACTCCGAGCAGCGCAAGGTCAGCGATCTCGACGTCACGGTCGTCTCGACCGGCAAGAAGGTCGTCATGATCGAGGCCGGCGCGAACGAAGTCGACAACGACACCATGTACAAGGCCATCGAGCTTGCCCACAACGAGAACCAGAAGCAGGTCGAGCTCATCAACCGCATGGTCGCCGAGATCGGCAAGCCCAAGTTCGATTACCCGCACGCAAGCTTCAACCAGGAGCTGTTCGACAAAATCGTCGAGAACTTCATGGACGAGGCCAAGGCCGCGATGGATACCGACGACAAGAACGTCCGCGAGGCCCGCTGGAACGAGATGATCGAGCACTGGCACGAGAAGTACCTCGAGGAATATCCCGACATGGATCAGTTCCTCGACGAGATCACCTACAAGTTCCAGAAGAAGATCGTCAAGGCATGGCTGCTCGAAGGCCACCGCGTCGACGGCCGCCAGAAAAACGAGATCCGTCCTCTCGCTGCCGAAGTCGGCGTTCTGCCCCGCGTTCACGGCTCGGGCCTCTTCACCCGCGGCCAGACGCAGGTGCTCTCCGTCTGTACGCTCGACACGCTTTCTGCCGCCCAGAAGCTCGACACCATCTGGGAAGAGACCGAAAAGCGCTATATGCACCACTACAACTTCCCCGGCTACTCCGTCGGCGAGGCCAAGCCCTCCCGCAGCCCCGGCCGCCGCGAGATCGGCCACGGCGCGCTTGCTGAGCGCGCACTGCTGCCGGTCATCCCGTCTGTCGACGAGTTCCCGTATGCCATCCGCGTTGTGAGCGAGGTCGTTTCTTCCAACGGCTCGACCTCTCAGGGCTCCATCTGCGGCTCCACGCTCGCGCTGATGGACGCAGGCGTTCCCATCAAGGCGCCCGTCGCCGGTATCTCCTGCGGCCTGATCCAGGACGGTGACGACTTCACCACCTTCATCGACATTCAGGGCGTTGAGGACTTCCACGGCGAGATGGACTTCAAGGTCGCCGGTACGAAGAAGGGCATCACCGCCATCCAGATGGACCTCAAGAACGACGGCCTGACCATGGCCATCATCAAGAACGCGCTCGAGATCACCTATGATGCGCGCGTGCAGATCCTCGACCAGATCATGCTGCCCTGCATCTCCGAGCCGCGCGCCGAGGTCAGCCAGTACGCGCCCAAGATGATCACCATGAAGATCGACCCCGACCGCATCCGCGAGGTCATCGGCAAGGGCGGCAGCGTCATCCAGAAGATCGTGGCCGATACCGGCGCCAAGGTCGACATCGACGACGACGGCACCATCCACATCGCCTCCGCCAACGCCGCCGCGTGCGACGCTGCGAAGAAGTGCATCGACGATATCGTCTTTGTGCCCGAGGTCGGCAAGCTCTACTACGGCCGCGTCGTGCGCCTGATGCAGTTCGGCGCGTTCGTCGAGATCGCCCCGGGCAAGGACGGTCTGGTCCACATCTCCAAGCTCGACCGCAAGCGCGTCGAGAAGGTCGAGGACGTGGTCACCGTCGGCGATATGATCTGGGTCAAGTTCATGGAGATCGACGAGAAGGGCCGCTGGAACCTCTCCCGCAAGGATGCCCTCATCGAGATCGAAGCGCAGCAGGCCGCTGCCAAGGCTGCCGAGCAGCAGTAAGCTTTCTTATCAAATCAACAGAAAAGCAGCGCGTTCAGCGCTGCTTTTCTATACCCGCGGAAAAACGATGCGTTGAAGCCGCGGAGACCGGGCAAGAGCTGCGGAGGAAACAAAAGTGGGAGAAGAATGCCTGATTTGCAAGGACCGCCTGGAATATCTCAAGGCGGACATTTTGATGGAGTGTGCCATCTGCCATAAGAAGGAAAACAGCAAGACGCGGTGCGTCCGGGGCCATTATGTGTGCAACGAGTGTCACACGCAGGGAATGGACGCGATCGTCGGACTCTGCATGGCGGAGACCTCGAAAAATCCTGTTGCCATCATCGAAAAATGATGCAGATGCCGTTTTGCCATATGCACGGACCGGAGCATCACGTGATGGTCGGCGCGGCGCTGCTGACGGCCTTCAAAAGCGCGGGGGGAGAGATCGACCTGCGCGCTGCGCTGGCCGAGATGGTGAGCCGGGGGAAAAGCGTTCCCGGCGGCGCCTGCGGCTTCTGGGGCGCCTGCGGAGCCGGAGTCAGCACGGGGATGTTCGTCTCGATCATTTCCGGCTCCACGCCGCTCACGGTCGAGCCGTTTGCCCTGTCGCATCAGATGACGGCGAGCGCGCTTGCGCAGATCGGGGCGGTCGGCGGCCCGCGCTGCTGCAAGCGGGACTCGTTTCTGGCCATCCGGGAGGCAATCGGCTTTGTGAAGGAGCACTTCGGGATCGAGATGGAGCAGGAGGACACGGTTTGCCGTTTCTACCGGCAGAACGCGCAGTGCATCGGCAGGCGGTGCCCGTTTTCCGCGGCAAATCATTTGTAAATACCCGAGGGGCGCGGGAAACCGCGCCCCTTTTCAAATTTTCCTCTTTATGGTATACTTTTGGCAAATTGCAGGAAAGAAAAGGAGAAGGGCTATGGATACCATTGCAGCCATCGCCACGGCGCAGAGCCCGTCGGCCATCGGCATCGTGCGCCTGAGCGGAGAGGAGACGCGGCGCGTGCTTACCGCGCTGTTCACGCCCGCGAGCGGCGCGGCGGTCGAAAATCTTCCGTACCGCCGCATGACCTATGGCGATGTGCGGGACGAAAACGGCGCGCTGCTCGACCGCGGCATGGCGGTCTGCTTCTCCGCCGCCCACAGCTACACGGGCGAGGAGAGCGCCGAGCTCCATTGCCACGGCTCGCCGGTCGTGCTCGGCGAGGTGCTGCGCGCGGCATTTGCCGCGGGCGCGCGGCAGGCAAAGCCCGGCGAATTCACGCAGCGGGCGTTTCTGAATGGCAGGCTCGACCTCACGGAGGCCGAAGCAGTCATCGATCTGATCGACGCCGAGACCGCCGAGAGCGCACGCAATGCCGCCTCTCAGCTTTCCGGCGCGCTGCGCCGCCCGATCGAGGCGGTTTACGACAAGCTGCTTGACATTTCAAGCCGTTTTTACGCTGTGGTCGATTATCCCGACGAGGACATTGAGGACCTCTCGCGCGAGGAGACCGAGCGCGCGCTTTTATGCTGTGAAGAGACGCTTTCTGATCTTCTCGGCACGTTCGCACGCGGGAAAGTGCTCAAAAACGGCGTCGCGACCGCCATCATCGGCGCGCCGAACGCGGGCAAGAGCTCACTTTTGAACGCGCTCGTCGGCTTCGACCGCGCCATCGTCACCGATATCGCCGGTACGACGCGCGACACCGTGGAGGAAAAGGCGACGGTCGGCGGCGTGCTGCTGCACCTGATCGACACGGCGGGCCTGCATGAGACCGATGACGTTGTGGAACAGCTCGGCGTGGAGCGGTCGAAAAAGGCTGTCGGGGACGCGGACCTCATCCTCGCGCTGCTGGACGGCAGCGCGGGCCTGCCGGGAACCGAAGCACGCGCGGCGGAGATGCTTGCGCCGCTTGCGCTTGCCGCGAAGAGCGGCAAGCCGTGGCTGCTGCTGCTGACCAAATCCGACCTCGGCGGCGGAGCGGGCGTCATGCCCGACGGGGATTGGCGCGCGCCCGAGGCGGTCATCCCACTCTCCAGCGTGACGCACGAGGGCTTTGACAAGCTGGAGGACGCCGTCCGCAGGCTCTATCCCGCGCCGCCCGCCGGCGGCACACTGCTGACGAACACACGGCAGGCGGACGCGGTCCGCCGCGCGCTCGAGAGCGTCCGCGCGGCGAAGGATGCGCTGGCCGCGGGCATGACGCCCGACGTTGTGCTCACGGAGGTGGAGCAGGCGCAGACTGCGCTCGGCGAGCTCACGGGCCGCACCGCGCGCGAGGACATGGTCGCGCGCATCTTCGAGCGCTTCTGCGTCGGAAAATAATTTAGCGGCGTATTTACAGACGATAGAAAAGTTTGGTATAATATAGCGTCCGACAGGATACCAAAAGAGAAACCGTGATTTTCTTCCCTGAAAGGAGAAGTGCTGCAATGCGTGATTATATCATCATGACCGATAGCTGCTGCGATCTGAGCCAGCAGGAGGTCGAGGAGCTCGACCTCACGGTCCTGCCCCTCTCGTTCACCATCGAGGGCAAGACCCTTCTGAACACGCCGGACCACGCGGATCTATCGCCTGAGGAGTTTTTCAAGAAGATCGCCGAGGGCGCGGACTGCACGACCGCTGCGGTCAACGTTGGCCAGTTCACCGACGCGATGGAAAAAGTGCTGGATGAGGGCAAGGATATCCTTTGCATCTGCTTTTCGAGCGCGCTGTCCACGACCTATCAGTCCGCCTGTATCGCCGCGAGCGACCTGCGCGAAAAGCATCCCGGCGCGAAGATCATCGTCATCGACTCCCTTTCTGCCTCGCGCGGGCAGGGGATGCTGCTCTACCGCACCGTGCGCGAGCGCCGCGAAAAAGGCCTCGACATCGACGCGCTGGCGAGCTATGTCGACTCGATCATCCAGAGCCAGGACCACTGGTTTTTTGTCGATGACCTCAACCACTTGAAGCGCGGCGGCCGCGTGAGCGCAACGGCGGCTCTGGTCGGCACGATGCTCGGCATCAAGCCTGTCATGCACACCGACAGCGAGGGGCGTCTCACCCCCGTGAGCAAGGCGCGCGGCAGCAAGGCCGCGCTCCGTGCGCTCGTGGACAAGATGGAGGAGCTCGGCATCGAGCCGGAGAAGAATCAGCCCATCTTCATCTGCCATGCCAACTGCCCGGACTATGTCGAGTACGTCAAGGTCCTGCTCAAGGAGCGCTTTAACGTCACCGACGTGCGCGCGGACTTCATCGGCCCTGTCATCGGTGCGCACACCGGCTGCGGCACGCTGGGACTCTTCTTTGTGGGGACCGAGCGATGAAGTGGCTGGAACTGCACCTCGACACGCGGCCCGAGGGCATCGAGCCAGTGACGGAGCTTTTGAGTACATACGGCATCGACAGCCTGATGATCGACGAGGAGGGCGACTTCAAGGACTTCCTCGAAAATAACCACCAGTACTGGGACTATGTGGACGAAGACCTGATGGAGCAGATGCACGGCAAGAGCCGCATCACGTTCTATTTGGAGGACAGCGCCGAGGGCTACAACACCCTTGCGCAGTTCCGCATCGGCCTGTCCGCCTTCAAAAAGCAGCATCCCGAGTACGCGCCGCTGATCCTCAGCATGGAAAATGTCGAAGACGCGGACTGGGAGAACAACTGGAAGCAGTTCTATAAGCCCATGGAGATCGGCGAGCGTTTGCTCGTCGTGCCCGAGTGGGAGCAGGCGGAGGAGGACGGGCGCGTCAAGCTCATCTTAAACCCCGGCCTCACCTTCGGCACCGGCAGCCACGCCACGACGCGGCTGTGCTTACAGGCGCTTGAGCAGCATATCCACGGCGGGGAAAAGGTCCTCGACCTCGGCTGTGGCAGCGGGATCCTCTCCATCGCCGCGCTGCTGCTCGGCGCGAAGGATGCCTTTGCCTGCGATATCGACGATAAGTGCGTCGGCGTTGCATATGAAAACGCTGCGCTCAACGGCGTCGGCAAGGAGCACTACACCGTCCGCGCGGGCGATGTGCTCAGCGACAGGAGCTTGCAGAAGGAATTCGGCGGCGACTATGATGTGATCGTTGCGAACATTGTCGCGGATGTGATCATCGCGCTCGCCCCGCAGGTGGGGAAGCTGCTGAAAAAGGGCGGCATTTTCCTCTGCTCCGGCATCATCGACGACCGCGCCGACGAGGTGCGCGAAAAGCTCGTCGAGGCGGGCTGGACGATCGAGGAAACGCGCAGCAGCGAAGGCTGGTTTTCCTATCTCTGCCGGTAAAATGAAACAAAAAAGACCATCCTCTTTTGTGAAAGAGGATGGTCTTTTTTTGGAGGCGCAAAATGCGCTTGACAATATCGATTATCGATAATACACTTTAGCCAAGGAATATCGAATATCGATATATAGGGGGTGAGCGCGTGGCACGAGAGAAATTCGGCACGCTGACCGAGCAGATGTTTTATATCCTCCTGTGCCTGCGCGAGGAGTGCTGCGGCATGGACGTGATGGCGCGCGTGGGTGAGTTGACGGGCGGGCGCGTAGCGGTGGGGCCCGGCACACTCTACAACCTGCTCGAGCAGTTTCTGGCGGCGGGCTACATCGTCGAAACGCGCGCGGAGGGGCGGCGGCGCAGCTACCGGCTCACCGGCGCGGGAGAAGCGCTGCTGAAAGGCGAGGTGGAGCGCCTGCAAATGCAGGTGCGGGATTACCAGGCGATATTTGAAAGATAACGCCCCTTGCGGGCGGCGAGAAATGAGAGAAAGCGAGGTTTTTCTGATGCGCAACACCAAACGGGAGCTGAATCCCTATTCTTTTTACGACACCGAGGGCCTTGCGCGCCACTTTGAGCGCATGGCGGCGGAGGGCTGGGTCCCAGACCGCGTGGGCCTTTTTATCCGTTACCGCCGCATCCGGCCGCAGAAGCTGCGCTTTGCCGTCACCTATTATCCTGATGATGGCGGCGGAGAGGATGGCGAGGAGGTCTTTCTTGATTACTGCGTGCAGGCGGGTTGGCGGCAGACTGCGGGCGCGGGCGAGCTGACCTTTTGGGGCGGCGGCGCCATGGGGGAGGGCGGCGGCCTTGGCGGGCGGACGCGCCATGTGCTCTGCACAGCGGATGAGAACGCCGTCGATGTCGAGACCGACCCTGTCCTACAGGTGGACGCGATGCACCGCGCCCTCAAATATTATCACACGATACTGATCTTTTGGCTCATCTATATGCTCCTCAGGATCTGGGATATCCTGACCGGCCTGAAAACAGACCCTCTGAATACGCTTATCTATGGAATGGGGGATTTTTTGTCATGTATTTCGCCTGTTGTCACGCTGATCTGCGGGATCGACCTTATCTGCTATAACAGCTGGTATCGGAAGGCGGCGCGCACGGCGAGAGAGGAGCATCGCTTTTTGCCTGCAAAGTCGCGCCTCTGGCTCCAGATACTGGAGCGCGCGGCGCTGCTGCTGACACTTTTCGGCATTTTGGTGAGAGCCCTGCTGGGGACCGGCGGCAGCAGTATGGGGAGGCTTTACCTTGCCGCAATCCTGTGCGGGATCACGCCGTTTGCTGCGATGTTTCTCACCTATTCGGCAGTGAAAACCGGTGCGGGCAGGGCGAAGCGCTGCATCGTCACGGCCTGCGTGACGGCGGCGGTCGCACTGGCTTCGGTGGGGGTGCTGCTCACCATGGAGCAGAACGGACTTTTTGACAGCGATGAAGTTCCGCCTGAGCTGTATGATGAAGAATTTCGGGCGACGGTCTACCACGACGCGCTGCCGCTCTACCTCTCCGACCTCGGCATAGAGGATGAGGATGCGCTCTGGTCGTGCCTGAGTTGGGGGAGCTCCTCGCCCTTCGCTGCGCGGTACGGCGGAGAGCAGGGTGATGTGCTTGCCCGCTTGGATGATCCCGAGCATCCAGAGACGGCGCGCGGCAATCCTGCGTGGATCCACTACGACATCGGAGAGGTGTATCTTGCATCGTGGTTTGACCGCTGCCTTGCCTCCGAGCTGGACTATGAGCAGACTGCCCTTGTTGACGGCGAGCATTGCCGTCTCCCTTACGCCTACCGCGAGGTCGATGCCGCGCCGTGGGGCGCAGAGCGGGCGTGGCGGCTCTACGACGAGGAAGAGGAGCAGTGGCTTGACCACTGGCTCATCACAAGCGGCACGCGCATTGTGGAGTTTGTGTCGGGCAATGTGGAAATGAACGATTCCCAAAAGGCGACCGTCGGCGAAAAGCTGCTGGGTAACTAACAAAAAACGGCCTTCTCCCATCGGGAGAAAGCCGTTTTTTCAGCAAAGTTTTTACTTGTTCGCCGCGCGCTCCGCCGCCTCGACGACGTGGCTTGCGAGGATCGTGCTCGTCACGGTGCCGACGCCGCCGGGGACCGGGGTGATGGCCTCGACGACCGGCTCAACTTCGGCAAAGCGGGTGTCGCCGCAGAGGTTGCCGTCCGCGCCGACGTGGATGCCGACATCCAGCACGACCTGGCCTTCGCGCACGCTCTCCGCGCCGACCATGCCGGCTTTGCCGGCGGCGACGACGAGAATGTCGGCCTCGCGGCAGATCTCGGGCAGATTCTCGCTGCGGCTGTGGCAGATGGTCACGGTCGCGTGCTCGGCGAGCAGCAGCAGGGAGACCGGCTTGCCGATGACCAGGCTGCGGCCGATGACGACCACGCGCTTGCCCTTGATGGGGATGTTGTAGTGCTTGAGCAGCGCTACGCAGGCCGCGGCGGTGCAGGGAGGATAGCCGCCCTTGGTGCCGGCGTATACGGCGGTCATGGAGCCGTCGGTGATGCCGTCCATGTCCTTTTTCGGGTCGAGCGCCGCGCGCGCCGCCTCGTCGTCAAGGTGCCCCGGCAGCGGGCGGAACATCAGCACGCCGTGGACCTTTTCGTCCGCATTAAGCGCACGGATGTTCTCCATCAGCTCATCCTGCGTCACATCCTCGGGTAGGACGACCTGACGCACCGCCACGCCGACCTTCTCGCAGCGCTTGAGCGCGCCGCGCTCATAGGCGAGGTCGTCCTCGCGCGCGCCGACGCGCAGGATGGCAAGGCAGGGCTCAACGCCGTTTTTCTTCAGTTCTTCCGCTTTCGCATGGAGCTCCTCGGTCAGCGCCTTGGCGACCTCGGCTCCCTTGAGCAGCATGGCCATGATAGTTTCCTCCTCGATCGCGCGGCAGCGCCGCGCCTTCATTTGTACTCAGGATAACAAAATTAAAAAAAGCTGTCAATTTCTTTTCGAAAGCGGCAAAAGGAAATTGATTTACTTTCTTCGGCGCCTTGCGTTTTGCCGCGCTTTTTGCTACGATAGAAATAGAATTTTTGCACATCGGGAGGAATTGACCCATGTCTGTGATCGAAGAAAAGAAGGCGCTGCGCACCTTCATCCGCAAGAAGGAGCGCACGCTCGACCCCGCTTACAAGGCGGAGAGCTCTGAGGCCATCTGCCGCCACCTGCTCGCGCTCGAGGAATACAAGCGCGCGAAGATCGTCTTTGCCTTTGCCGGCACCGAAAAGGAGATCGACACCTCGCTTCTGATGAACGAGACCATTGCCGCGGGCAAGACGCTCATCCTGCCCCGCTGCGCCGCCGAGCACGCCATCGACCTGTGCGTTGTGCGCTCGATGGACGATCTGGAGGCGGGCGCCTACGGCATTTTAGAGCCGAAGAAGAGCTGCGCGCTCGTCACCGCGGCGGATATCGACTTTGCCGTCGTGCCCTGCCTGTCGTTCGACCGCAAGGGACGCCGCCTCGGTCAGGGCGGCGGCTATTACGACCGCCTGCTGCCGCAGCTCCGCTGCCCGACGGCGCTCATCTGCCGCGAACAGCTGATGTCTCCCGAGGTCCCGGTCGAGGAGCATGATATGCGCTGCACGATGCTCGTCACGGAGAAGGGCGTTCTCACGCCGGAGGTGTGAGGGTCTCTCCTGCGCCGGTGCAGGGGGCGTGAACCAAAAGGGGGGGTGTTCTCTTTCACGAAAGAGAACACCCCCCTTTACCCGTGCAGAGCCATCGGCGCTGCCGCCGGGCGCAAAGAAGGAGCACCCTTTCGGATGCTCCTTCTTTTATACCGTAAGAACAGCAATTACTGCTTGTCGTACAGGTCGATGAGCTTGGTGAGGTGCTCGTAACGCTCCTTCGCCGCATCCTCGTTGCGCTCGAAGAGGCCTTCGGCACGCTCGGGGAACTCGCGGGTCAGGCGGCTGTAACGCGCCTCGTTCATCAGGAATTCACGGTAACCGCCGGCGGGCGCCTTGGAGTCGAGCGTGAACTTCTTGTCGGCCGCGGGATTGAAGCGGAACAGGTTCCAGTAGCCGCACTCGACAGCCTTCTTCATTTCCTTCTGGCAGTTCATCATGCCGCCCTTGATGGAGTGCATCTCGCAGGGGCTGTAGCCGATGATCAGGGACGGGCCGTGATAAGCCTCGGCCTCGGTGATGGCCTTGAGGGTCTGAGCGGGGTTCGCGCCCATGGCGACCTGCGCCACATAGACGTAACCATACTGCATCGCGATCTCGGAGAGGCTCTTCTTCTTGGTCTCCTTACCGGCAGCCGCGAACTGAGCGACCTGACCGATGTTGGAAGCCTTGGAAGCCTGACCGCCGGTGTTGGAGTAGACCTCGGTATCGAAGACAAAGATGTTGACATCCTTGTTCTGAGCGATGACGTGGTCGAGACCGCCGTAGCCGATATCGTAAGCCCAGCCGTCGCCGCCGAAGATCCACACGGACTTCTTGGCGAGGTAATCCTTCTTGTCGAGGATCTCAGAAACCAGCTTGCAGGCGTCGCAGTCGCAGAACTTCTCGCCCTTGGCCTTGAGCTCGGCAGCGTGCTCGGCGAACTGAGGAACAGCGGCCAGCTCGTCCACGGTGGCGATGTTCGCCATCAGAGCGGCGACATAGTCCTTCGTGGCGGCGGCGTTGGCCTTGCCGTCATCCTTGGTGTCGAGCCACTTCTGAGCGGCGGCCTTCAGCTCGGGACGCGCCCACTCGACGGCGATGAGCTGCTCGGTCTTGGCGATGAGGTCCTCGCGGATCTTCTCCTGGCCGATATACATACCGAAGCCGTGCTCGGCGTTGTCCTCGAAGAGGGAGTTGCACCATGCCGGGCCGTGGCCGTTCTTGTCGGTGCAGTACGGAGAGGTAGCGCCGGGGCCGCCCCAGATGGACGAGCAGCCGGTGGCGTTGGAGATGTACATACGGTCGCCGAAGAGCTGGGTGACGAGACGGGCGTAGCTCGTCTCGGCGCAGCCTGCGCAGGAGCCGGAGAACTCGAGCATGGGCTGCATGAACTGGCTGCCCTTGACGGTGAGATCCTTCATGTCTTCCTTGTCGGAGACCTTGGAGACGCAGTAGTTGAACACATCCTGCTCAGGCAGCTCGCTCTCCTGGCCGACCATCGTCAGCGCACCGACGGGGCACTGGCCCACGCAGACGCCGCAGCCCATACAGTCGAGCGGGGAGATGGCCATGGTGTACTTGTAAACGCCCTTGCCCTTGCCGGCCTTGATATCGACGATCTTGGCGTTCGCGGGCGCGTTCTTGGCCTCTTCCTCGGTGAGAGCGAAGGGGCGGATGGTCGCGTGCGGGCAGACATAAGCGCAGTTGTTGCACTGGATGCACTTCTCGGCGTCCCAGGTCGGGACGGAGACGGCAACGCCGCGCTTTTCGTAAGCGGCAGCGCCCAGCTCCCACTGGCCGTCCACATGAGGCATGAAGGCGGAAACGGGCAGGCTGTCGCCGTCCATGCGGTCGATGGGGTCGAGGATGTTCTTGACCTGAGCGACGAGCTCGGGCTTGCCCTCATAGGAAACGGCGTCGTCGGCGTCGACGGCGTTCGCCCAGTCAGCGGGAACGTCGATCTTCTTGTAGGCGGTGGCACCGAGGTCGATGGCCTTGTGGTTCATATCGACGACATCCTGGCCCTTCTTCAGGTAGGAGTGCGTCGCGGCGTCCTTCATGTACTGGATGGCCTGCTCTTCGGGCATGACCTTCGCCAGGGAGAAGAACGCGGACTGGAGAATGGTGTTGTTGCGCTTGCCCATGCCGATCTCGATGGCGAGGTCGATGGCGTTGATGGTGTAGAGCTGGATGTTGTTCTTGGCGATGTAGCGCTTGGCGTCCGCCTTCAGGTGGTGATTCAGCTCATCGAAATCCCACTGGCAGTTGATCATGAACACGCCGCCGGGCTTGACGTCGTTGACCATCTTGAAGCCCTTGGTGATGTAGCTGGGGTTGTGGCAGGCGACGAAGTCGGCCTTGTTGATGTAGTAGGGGCTGCGGATGGGCTTGTCGCCGAAGCGCAGGTGAGAGATCGTCACGCCGCCGGTCTTCTTGGAGTCGTACTGGAAGTAGGCCTGAACGTACTTGTCGGTGTGGTCGCCGATGATCTTGATGGAGTTCTTGTTCGCGCCGACGGTACCGTCGCCGCCGAGACCCCAGAACTTGCACTCAATGGTGCCCTCGGCCGCGGTGTTCGGGCAGTTCTTGTCCTCAGGCAGGGACAGACCCGTCACATCATCAACGATGCCGATGGTGAACTGGTGCTTGGGCTCAGCCTTCGCAAGCTCGCTGTAAACGGCGAAGACGGAAGCGGGCGGGGTATCCTTGGAGCCGAGACCGTAGCGGCCGCCGATGACCTCGATACCGGTCTTGCCGGCGTTGGCCAGCGCGGTGACAACGTCGAGGTACAGGGGCTCGCCCTGTGCG
>ENA-UOJV01001139-UOJV01001139.1-human-gut-metagenome-genome-assembly--contig:-C82-NODE-1139-length-31850-cov-12.414468_pt1 | contig 31850 bp, 28 predicted proteins | sample MGYA00242356_ERZ723903 | MGnify/ENA metagenome assembly ERZ723903
GGCTGCTCATCGGGCGGACAGAGGCGTCCGCCCCTACGCCAGCCTCGGAAACCCTCTGAAACTTGAAACAAATCCCCTCCGGCATTTACTTTGCAAATGCCACCTCCCCTTATCATGCGGGCATGACAAGAGGAGGCTTTGAGGCGAACAAGCCCTTCTCCGGGCCGACAGAATCGTCGGCCCCTACAAGACGGAACAGACAAACTGTAATTTTGATTTATTTAGATATAGGAGACTTCACATCATGAACAGAAAATACCGCAAGACTGTCATCGCCGGCAACTGGAAGATGAACAAGACCCCGACCGAGACGAAGGCCTTCATGACCGAGTTCAAGACCATCATGCCGCGCGGCCGCTGGTGCGACGTTGCGCTGTGCGTGCCTGCCGTCTGCATTCCGGCAGCTGTGCGCGCCATGCGGGAAACGCGTATCGGCATCGGCGCTGAAAACTGCAACGCCAACGCTTCCGGCGCTTACACCGGCGAGATCGCGGCCAACATGCTGCTCGACGCCGGCTGCAAGTACGTCATCCTCGGCCATTCCGAGCGCCGCGCCATGGGCGAGACGAATGCGGATGTCAACGCGAAGGTTCTTGCAGCCCTCGAAAACGGCCTGATCCCCATCATGTGCGTCGGCGAAAGCCTTGAGCAGCGCGAGGCGGGCATCACCGAGGAATGGATCACCATGCAGATCAAGACCGGCCTTGCCTCTATCGGCGAGGACAAGATCCGCAAGATGATCATCGCCTACGAGCCCATCTGGGCCATCGGCACTGGCAAGACCGCAACGCCGGAGCAGGCCGAAGAGGTCTGTGAGCACATCCGTGCGGTCATCCGCAAGCTTTACGGCGCAAAGGTCGCCCGTGCGATTTCCATCCTCTACGGCGGCTCCATGAACGAAAAGAACGCCTATGACCTGCTGGCCCAGCCCGATATCGACGGCGGCCTCATCGGCGGCGCTTCCCTCGTCCCCGAGAAGTTCGTCAAGATCATTGAGGCTGCCAACCAGCCGACGATCTGATCGCTGTACGCTGTGCATAAATACGCCCCACTGCCATTTGAGCAGTGGGGCGTTGATTTTTCTGCGGGCAAACTCATCCGAGTGTCAAACTGCGGATTTTCTGCCGCAGCGGAAGAATGCGGGCCGGCGCGACGGAGAGTTCGTCCACACCCATGCGCAAAAACGCTTCGGTCAGGTCTTCATCCGCGGCAAGTTCGCCGCAGATCCCGACGCTGCACCTCGCCTGATGCGCGCATTCGACAGTATGACGGATCGCGCGCAGAATGGCCGGGTGATGCGGGTCGCAGAATGGGGCCAGATTCGGGTTCTGCCGGTCCATAGCCAGCAGATACTGCGTCAGATCGTTCGTGCCGATGGAGAAAAAATCGACCTCGCCTGCAAGTTCGCCGCTCATAAACACGGCCGCAGGCGTCTCGATCATTACGCCGATGCGGTACGGGCCGAAGCGCTCCCCGCGTGCAATGAGTACGTCCTCCGCGTCCGCCAGCGCCTGCTTCAGCCGGTGCAGTTCATCCGGGCCTGTCACCATCGGGAACATGACCCCGACGTTCCCGTAGCGCGACGCACGCAGAATGGCGCACAGCTGCGTCTGGAACAGGATGGGCCGCGTCAGGCACAGGCGGATCGCCCGCAGGCCGAGCGCGGGATTGTCCTCCGGCGGCATATCAAAATAATCGGCCTGCTTGTCCGCGCCGATGTCCAGCGTGCGGATGATAATTTCCCGGCCATCCATGGCCTGCACGATTGTTTTGTAGCTTTCAAACAGTTCGTCCTCAGTCGGATAGGTGCTGCGGCCCAGATACAGAAATTCGCTTCTGAGCAGGCCTACGCCCTCCGCGCCGCTCTCCTGCAGCAGCGGCAAATCGTCCGTGCCCGCGATATTGGCGTAGAGCCGGATGGAATGTCCATCCTGCGTGACACTTGGAGCGGAGACAAGCTGCCGGAGCGCTTCGCGCTGCGCCTGCTGCGCAGCGATTTTCGCTGTTGCTTCAGCCAGCATCTGTTCGTTCGGGTCGAGCGTCAGCGTTCCCGCAAAGCCATCCAGAATTGCCGTATGTCCGTGCAGTTCAGCTGACACAGGCAGTTGCGAAACAGCCGGGACGCCAAGTGTCCGCGCCAGAATGCCCGTATGGGAGTTCGCTGCGCCGCGCGCAGTCAGCATGCCGCGCACAAATCCGCGCGGAAACTGCACGGTTTGACTGGGCGTGAGTTCTTCGGCAGCAATGAGGCAGGGTTCGGGAATACTATGCTCCGCCTCGCCGTTTAACATGCGGCAGATGCGGGCAGCGACGTCCCGGACATCGGCGGCGCGTTCGCGCATATAATCGTCGTCCATGCCGGAAAACATGGCTGCGCACTGCTCTCCCGCCTGCCGGACGGCCTCGGACGCCTCCGCGCCGTCTGCGATTGCCTCTGAAACGAGATCGGTAAAGTCCTCGTCCTCAGCCATAAGCTGGTGGACAGAGAAAATCTCCGCGTCCTTTTCGCCAAGTTCTGCTTTGGCCTTTTCATAGAGCGCGCCGAGCGCGTCTATGGCCTGCTGCTGTGCGGCTGCGAAGCGCGCCTGCTCCTCCTGTGGGGAGCCTGCCTGCCGGACGACAGTTTCCTGCGTGCCGAGAAAGATGATTTTCCCCGCGGCAAGACCCTGTGAGATGGAAAGTCCGGTGAATACCTGCATGGCCGCGTCCTCAGGCGTTTTCGCGGAATTGCACCTGCAATTCCGCAAACGCCTTGTCCTCGTCCGGGCCGTCGATGGTGACGGTGACGGTCTGGCCCTGCTTGATGCCAAGCCCCATCACAGCCATCAGCCGCGTCAGCTGCGCGGACTTTTCCCCGCAGGAGATCGTAACTTTGCTGGCATATGCCTTTGCTGCACGCACAAGCGCGCCCGCGGGACGCGCATGAAAGCCCATGGGGTCCTGAATGGTGTATTGAAATTCTTTCATATAGAGACTCCTTGTGAAACAATGAAAGTCCGCTGTTCTGTCCGCCCAGCAGTAAGGGGGTATCGGATTATTGAAAATCCTCGGCGAGTCCGAATGCACCTGCTCATGGGGGCATCGGCCCCTACAAAACAGATGCGTATTTCACGCTGCTTCTTTTTATTACGACAGCTTTTTCAGTTCCCGCACATCGGGAAGTTCGTCCATGATCTCCTCGAGGCTGCTGCCTGCGATGGCGCTGACGGTTGCAGCGACTGCGCCCTCGACCAGCGGGCAGTCGGCCAGAATAAGCTTCCGCTCCGGCATGGCCTCGAGCACCATTTCCGCCGTCATGACGGCGGACCCCATATCCATGAGCACGATCACACCGTCGTCTGAGTAAATTTCCTCGATGGCGTTTGCAATTTTTTCATAGCTTGTGCCGAAACCGCCGTCCTCCAGACCGCCGGCGGCCCGGATGGGGACGCCGTCAGCCATCATTTTTGTCAGTTCAACCACGCCGTCAGCCAGCGTTTGACTGTGCGAAACGATCACAAATCCGACCATAGCCGCACCTCACACACGTTCGGCCACGACCTTCAGCATCGTGGTGAACGACGTCGCGCCGGGGTCCTGGTGGCCGAGACTGCGCTCGCCGAGATAGCTTGCGCGGCCCTTGGTGGCGATGATGGTCTTGGTATACGCAACGCCCTGCTCTGCCGCGGCCACGCCGTCCACCAGCGCATCCTTCGCGCTCTTTCCCGCGTCCAGCGCCGCTTTTACCGCATCACGCGCGGGAATCATGGCATCCAGCATCGTCTTTTCTCCGGCCACGGACTTGCCGCGCAGCTGCACGCCCGCGACGAATGCGTCCAGGATCGTGACCAGGTCCTGCGCATCCAGTTCCGTCTTTCCGGCAAGCGCTTTGCCTGCCTGCATGAACGCCGTTCCGTACAGCGGGCCGGAAGCCCCGCCGACCGTGGACACAAGCGCCATGCCGGCAGTTTTGAGCATCGTGCCGATGTCCTTGCCCTCCATCATCGGGCGCTTCTTTTCAATCTCGGCGAAGCCGCGCGCCAAATTGATGCCATGGTCGCCGTCGCCGATAACGTTGTCGAGTTCCGTGAGAAAAAGTTTTTCCTCCGTGATCTTCTCGCCGACGGCGTGTAAGATCTCCAATACCTGTTCCTGATTGACCATAACGGTTCTCCTTTGCGTTTGGGTTTATGCCTTGAATGCGATGGTGTCCGCGTGCGCATCCAGAAGCGCTTTCATTTCGTCGTCCAGCCGCAGCAAGGACACGGAGAAGCCCTCCATTTCAAGCGACGTCATATATTCGCCTACGAAGGTCTTGTAGACCTTGATACCCTTCTCGGCCAGCACGTCGGCAACATGGTTGTTGATGATAAACAGTTCCATCAGCGGCGTCGCGCCGGAGGAGTTGACCATAACAGCGACTTCGCGTCCGGTGTAATCGATATCGGCCAGAATTTTGTCCAGAATATGATCGACGATCTCGTCTGCCGGGCGAAGCTTTTCCTTGTGTGTGCCGGGTTCGCCGTGGATGCCGATGCCGACCTCCATCTCGTCCTCACCGAGTTCAAAGCCGGGCTTACCCGCCGCCGGAACCGTGCAGGGACGAATGGCGGCGCCCATGGTACGCACGTTGTCCACAACCTTCTGCGCCACGCGCTGAACCTCTTCCAGTTCCGCGCCCTGCTCTGCCTTTGCACCTGCGATCTTGTGGACAAAAACCGTGCCCGCTACGCCGCGGCGGCCGACAGTATAGAGACTGCCATCGACGGCAACGTCGTCGTTGACGACGACCTGCGCGACCTTGATATCGTCCATCTGCGCCATTTCACCGGCCATTTCAAAGTTCATCACGTCGCCGGTATAGTTCTTGATGACCATCAGAACACCCTTGTCGGTTGCGATGGCCTTGATGCCCTCATAGATCTGATCCGGCGTGGGAGAGGTAAAGACTGCGCCCGCGACTGCCGCGTCCAGCATGCCCGTGCCGACGTAGCCGCCGTGTGCCGGTTCGTGACCGGAGCCGCCGCCGGAGATCAGCGCGACCTTTCCTTCTTTCTTTTCCGTCCGCACGACCACGTTTCCGCACTCCAGCTTGCGTACATACTGCGGATACGCCTTGACCATGCCCTGAATCATCTGATCCTCTACAAGCTCGACCTGGTTGATGAATTTTTTCATGTTTTCGTCCTCCTGTCAGTTTGCTGCATCAAATCCTACCAGCCCCAGCTTACCACACTTCTTTGGATGAATCAATAGTTTCTGCTCCGCAAAACACGCCGTATTTGTCTATGACGCACAATTATTTGACAGTTTCTGAAAACTGTACAAAAAGTTTTTGCTTTCGTGCAGGGCTTGACCGCGGGGCTGGATTTGTTTATAGTATAGAGTATGAATACCACGCAGGGGGCGGCGGAGATATACTTCGTGTATTCCGCCGGCGGCGGTTTCCACACTTCTGACGGAAAGGAACGCAGACAGCATGTACGAAATCACCTTCCAATTTGAAAACGGCGCACAGGAGGTCAAATTCTCCGCCGCGCCCGGCAGCACCATTTTGGAGGCTGCAAAATCGGCCAATGTCGCCATCGACGCGCCCTGCAACGGCAACGGCTCGTGCGGCAAGTGCCGCGTGAAACTCGTTTCCGGCGAGGTCACAGGCGTGCAGACCGGCCACATCTCCGACGAGGACTATGCCGCGGGCTGGCGTCTGAGTTGCTCAACGAAGCCAGCCGGAGACATTACCGTGCTCGTCCCTGACATCGCCTCGGCCTATCAGAGCCGCATGAAGACGGCAGACCTGTCCTCCGGCGAGGAGATTGCGATTTTCAATCAACTTCAACAGGATGTGCAGGCCGCAGGCGTGGACTTCACGAACGACTTTGTGCAGGCGGTTCTTACGCTGGACGAGCCGACGCTCGACGACACCATGCCGGATACCGAGCGCCTTGCACGCTTTGCACAGGACGTATTCGACGGCTGCACAGAAGTTAAACTTACTTATCACACCGTCAAAAAGCTTGCCAAGACGCTGCGCGAGGCCAATTTCAAGGTGCAGATCGCCGGTACGCTGACAGATGGCGTGCTGACCATCATGGACGTATCCGAAAAAGAAGCCGCGCCGCTTTACGGCTGCGCCATCGATATCGGCACCACGACCGTCACGGGCGTGCTCATGGATTTAAAGACCGGCACGCTGACGGCCAAGGCTTCTGCGGGCAACGGCCAGATCCGCTACGGCGCGGATGTCATCAACCGCATCGTTGAGCAGGGCAAGCCCGGCGGCACGAAGCGGCTGCAGGACGCGATTTTAAAGGAAACGCTGCTGCCGCTCGTTGCGGCGATGTGTAAATCGGCGGGCATTTCCGTCTCGCGTGTGTTCCGCGTCTGCATCGCGTCGAACACGACGATGAACCATCTGCTTCTGGGCGTGGACGCGAACCCCGTGCGCATGGAGCCGTATATCCCGACGTTTTTCCAGTGGCGTGGCATGACGGCCAAGGATCTCGGCTTCCCGGCCAACCCGGACGCGGAAATTTTGCTGGCGCCGAACATCGGCTCGTATGTTGGCGGCGATATCACCGCAGGTGCATTCACGAGCCTTATCTGGGATAAGGACGAATTTTCGCTCTTCATCGACCTCGGCACGAACGGCGAGTTGGTCTTCGGCAACCGCGATTTCATGATGTCCTGCGCCTGCTCGGCAGGCCCGGCGTTTGAGGGCGGCGATATCTCCTGCGGCATGCGTGCAACAGACGGCGCGGTCGAATCCGTGAAGATTGACAAGGATACAATGGAGCCTACGCTCGGCATCGTCGGCCCGGAGGGCCAGAAGCCCGTCGGCATCTGCGGCTCCGGCATCATCGATGTCATTGCAGAACTTTACCGCACGTCCATCATCTCCTCCAAGGGTCAGTTTGTCCGCACCGGTAAGCGCGTCGCGCACGACGAGCACGGCATGGGCCGCTATATTCTGGCCACTGCGGCCGAATCGGAGACGGGCCGCGAAATTTCCATCACGGAAGTGGATATCGACTCGTTCATCCGTGCGAAGGCCGCGATTTTCTCCGCCATCAATATTATGCTTTCCAGTCTTGACATGGACGTGAGCGTTCTGTCGCATGTATACGTTGCGGGCGGCATCGGCTCGGGCATTAACATGGAAAACGCCGTGCGCATCGGCATGCTGCCGGATATCGACCGGGAACTGTTCGAGTATCTGGGCAACACGTCGCTCTCCGGTGCCTACGCCATGGTGCGGTCGGATTGCGCAGTCAATAAGGTCGATGAACTGGCGTCCAACATGACCTATATGGAGCTTTCCACAAACCCGAGATACATGGATGAATTCGTCGCGGCGTGTTTCCTGCCGCACACCAGCCGGGAACTGTTCCCGTCGAGCATTCAGGAGTAAATTTTTATGCAGGTACAGAACAACAAGGAAGAAGTCCCGTTTGCCCATTATGAGGAAAAATTCGCCTCGCTCGACCCGCAGGAAGCAGCCATGCGCTGCGGTGTCCCGTTTGAAAGCGGCCGGTTCACTGTGACGCTGCTGGGCACGGCGTATCAGATTGCATGGCCCAAGTATGCCATCTCGTCCGAGGACGAAGCGGCGTTCGCGCTGAAGAACCTGCCGTGCCAGACGTTTTTGCTGCGCTTCCTGCTCGAAGGCCGCGCGGCGGAGCCGTCCGGCGGCTATAAGACGTTCCGCGAAATGCCGTGGGGCGAGATGTATATCGGGCCGTACACCGGACGGGTTTTGACACGGGCAGCGTTCACATTCGGCACGCGGGTCGAAAAATTTCGTGCGGCCTGCGAAGCCATGGGTGCGCTGGCGATCCCGCACGGCGACGCGGGCTTCCAGTTTGATTTCTTAGGCGGCTACCGGATGCAGATCATGGTCTACGCCGGAGACGAAGAATTCCCGCCCAGCAGTCAGGTTCTGTACTCGGACAACTTTGAAACCGGCTTCGCCGCCGAAGACCGCGTCGTCGCGGGCGATATCCTGATCTCGGCGATCAAGGCGAGGATGTAGGGCAACCGTATGGGCCTCCCCTGAAAGGGGAGGTGGCTCGGCGAAGCCGAGACGGAGAGGTTTTGCAGTAGGGTATTTCGATTTTGTGTGATTCTTCGGCAAATCCGTATGCGCTTGCGCATTCGTTTGTAGGGGCCGATGTGGGCATCGGCCCCTACAATCAATGGGGTGGGTGCTTACGGATTTGCCTGATAGCGCTGATACAAATGAAACAGGGAGAAATAAAAAATGGCATTTCAATATCTCGGCCTGCGGGCCAAGCTGGAGCATGTGGACGTCACGGACGAAGAGGTGAACCGGCAGCTAGTGCGGCTGCAGCAGCAGAGCCAGCGTCGGACGCCCGTTTTCGACCGTCCTTCGCAGAACGGAGACGAACTGGTGCTCGACTATGCAGGCTTTGCGGACGGCAAACAGTTTGCGGGCGGTACGGCGGAAAAGCAGACGCTTGTGCTCGGCAGCAATACGTTTATTCCCGGCTTTGAAGCGCAGCTTCTGGGCAAGAACCCCGGCGACGATGTGACCGTGCACGTCACGTTCCCGACTGCATATCACGCACCGGAACTGGCGGGTAAGGATGCGGAGTTCCGCTGCCATATCCACGAGATCCGCACTGTCGCGCCCTATGCACTGGACGATGTTTTTGCGAAAGAGGTCGGACAGTGCGAAACGATGGCGGAAATGCGCGAAAATATGCGCAAAAGTCTTGAGAATTATTATGCCGAACGCGCCGAACTTGAACTGCGCGACCGGCTGCTGCGGCAGGCGGCGGACACCATGGACGACTTTACCCCTAACCCTGCCGAGATCAGCAAGGCCGTCGAAGAGCAGCTGGACACCATGTCGGCCCAGCTGGCACAGAACAACCTGACGCTGGACGATTACTGCAAATTCTCGAATTCCACGCTTGAACAGCTGCGCGAGGACGCGCGGCCCGGCGCAGAGGAGGCCGTGCGCATCAAGGCGCTCGTCCGCCGCGTCGCGCAGGCGGAGGATCTGCACGCGCACGAGGAGGACGTCGCACAGGCGCTCAGCGAGATCTGCCGCGCAAACCACATGACGATGGAAGAACTTCAGCCGTATTACGACGACACGTTTGCCGCTGCCGTGGAATACAGCATCCTGCTTGCCAAGGTCACGAAGCGCATCCGCGAAAGCGCCATTCTGGAGCAATAAAGAAAAAAGCGAACCGCCGCAGCCCGAAACCGGACTGCGGCGGTATTTTTTTTATTGTATTGTTTACTGGACGATGAAGTTGACGGATTCGTCGCCCTGCTTGTCTTCGCCGTAGACATAGTCCTTGCCGGGCATAATGGCGTTCAGGACGATGCCGACGATGGAGCCGACGGCCAGACCCGAGAGGCTGATCGCGCCGAGCTGGAGAGAACCGGCCGAGGAGTAGCTGATGCCGATGGACAGGACCAGAATGAGGGCTGCGACCAGAACATTACGGGACTTGGTGAAGTCAACCTTGTTCTCGACGACGTTGCGGACGCCGACCGCAGAGATCATACCGTAGAGCACGAGGCTGACGCCGCCGATGGTGCCGCTGGGCATGGAGGAGATGATGGCCGCGAACTTCGGGCTGAAGGAGAAGAGCATGGCCAGAACTGCCGCGATGCGGATCACGCGCGGGTCGTAGATGCGGCTGAGGGCCAGAACGCCGGTGTTTTCGCCGTAGGTCGTGTTGGCGGGCGCGCCGAAGAGGGCTGCCAGCGTAGTTGCAAGGCCGTCGCCCATCAGCGTGCGGTGCAGGCCGGGATTTTCAATGTAGTTGCGGTTGCAGGTGGAGGAGATTGCGGACACGTCGCCGATGTGCTCAACCATGGTGGCAAGCGACAGCGGGACGATGGTGATGACAGCGGTCAGAAGCATGTGCGTGTCAACATTGCCGGAGGCGAACAGGCCGAAGACGGTCTGCTCCATCTTGATGGGCAGCGCGAACCATTTTGCTTCGGAGACATTGGCGACGAGATTTGCGCGGACGTCCGTGTCGAAGATGACGGCCAGCAGATACGAGCCGATGACGCCGAGGAGGATCGGGATGATCTTGATCATGCCCTTGCCCCAGATGTTGGCGGCGACGATGATGAGGATGGCGGCGATGGCGATCCACCAGTTGCCGGTGCAGTTATTGATGGCGGAGGAGGAAAGGTTCAGGCCGATGGCAATGATGATGGGGCCGGTGACGATGGGCGGGAAGAAGCGCATGACCTTTTTCGCGCCGAAGGCCTTGAACAGGCCGGCCAGAATGACATACACAAGGCCTGCGCAGGCTACGCCGAAGCAGGCGTAGGGCAGCATCGCAAGGTTGGGCTGGTTGCCGTCGAGCATGGGGGCGATGGTTGCATAGCCGCCGAGGAAGGCGAAGGACGAGCCGAGGAAGGCCGGGACCTTGCCGCCGGTGATGAGGTGGAACAGAAGCGTGCCGAGGCCCGCGAACAGAAGCGTGTTCGAGACGTCGAGGCCCGTCAGGATGGGGACGAGGATGGTCGCGCCGAACATGGCGAACATATGCTGGAAGCCGAGCAGCAGCATTCTGCCCGTGCCAAGTTGTCTGGCATCATAGATGCCGGTTTCCGGAATTTTGTTTTTTCCCATGGTGTTCTCCTTTCTCTTCACCGTTTTTGCGGGGCGGTTCGGGTCGCAGCTGCGCATAAAAAAAGAATTGTGAAAACTGGAAACACCAGTTTCACAATTCCTTCTGCAAAAACAAATACGACGCCGGAACAACGGGTTCCCCGGCAAAAACAAAAACGGAAGCGCATCGTCTGACGGGCGTTTTGAAGATCGTCATGGCGCACACTTCCTTTCGTAAACTCACTGTAGGACATTATAGCGGCGCGGCCGCAAAAAAACAACTGTGAGTTTCGTGCGATTTTCGGAAATCTCGGACATGAAATTTGACAGATCTGTCAAATTCATTCCAACTCGTCAAGCGTGAGGCGGAAGCTGTCCAGGAAATGCGCTAGAAAATAATCGAGGCACGGCAGCTGCATCTCGACAAGCGCCTGCCGCGTCTGCTTCTCCGCAGCCTCAAATTCCGAGTTCCCGGCCTTCAGTTCCTCGACGCATTTGATATACGCCGAAAGCTTGTCCGCCGCCTTGACGATGCGGGCGACCTCCGGGTCAGATTCAAACAGCAGCGGACGGTAACTCTCCTGCACCTCCGGCGGCAGCAGTGCCAGAAGCTTTTCGCAGCTGACGGCCTCAATCTGCTTGTAGGCCTTTTTGATCTCCGGATTATAATACTTGATCGGCGTGGGCAGATCGCCTGTCAGAATTTCCGATGCGTCGTGGAACAGCGCGGCAGACGCGCAGCGGTCTGGGTCGGCAGGCTGGCCGAGGATGTCGCGCTGGATCACCGCCAGTCCGTGCGCCAGCACGGCGACCATATGGCTGTGCTCCTGAATGTTTTCCTCGAACGTGTTGCGCATAAGGCCCCAGCGGCCAATATAGCGCATGCGGGAGATGAGCGCAAAAAAGCGGTGCTGCATATCGGTTCCTCCTCAGGAGATCAGAGATTTGGTTTTCCACTTGCCGCGGAAGAAATGCGCGTAGCAAACAATGAGCGTCACCGTCCACGCCATAGCCTGGCTCCACCAGATGGAGGTATAGCCGAACAGGGCTGTGTTATGCAGCGCATAGGCAAAAATCACGCGCAGGCCCAGTGCCAGCAGTGCAAAAAACGTCGCGTAAAAACCCTCGCCCACGCCTTGGCACATACCGTTGGCAGGAAAATAGACCGCAAAAATGGGGATTGCGACGGCTGAACTGAACAAATGCAGACGGCAGATGGCCGCCGCAGCCTCATCCAGCTGGAATGCGCGGATGATGAGGGAAATGCCGAGAATCTGGCACAGGCAGAGCACAAGCGTCATGGAAAGCGACACGAGCACGCCCTGCCCCAGTCCCTTGGCCACGCGATCCGGGCGCTGCGCGCCCATATTCTGGCCCGCAAAGGTCGCCATGGTGTTCTGCACACCGAGAATCGGGATCAGCAGAATGTTTTCCATCCGGCTTGCGACGGTATAGGACGCGATCATGCTCTCACCGTAAAGATTGACCAGCCGCTGTAAAAACAGGAAGCCGCAGGAGACAATGGACTGCTGAATGGCCATCGGCGCCCCGACATGCAAAATACGGCCCGCCGTTTTGACATCCAGCCGCAGTTCGCGGAGCGAGAAGCGCAGAAGCGTGTATTTCCGATGCATATACGCAAAGCCGATGACGCAGGAGGCGATCTGCGAAATGACGGTGGCGATAGCCGCGCCCGTCACGCCCATCCCAAGCCCAGCAACGAACGCAAGGTCGAGCGCAACGTTTAGAATAGACGAAACAAGCAGGAAGTACAGCGTCGCCTTGCTGTCGCCCAGCGCCCGCAGGAGAGCTGCCGCGATGTTATACCCGAACTGGAACACCAGTCCCGCCGCGTAGATGCGGAAATACAGAAGCGTCAGCGGCAGCAGCGCCTCCGGCGTTCCCAACGCGCGTTCCAGCAGGAATCTCGCGCTCACGACGCCGATCAGCGACATGAGAAGCCCCATTGCCAGCATCAGCACAATAGATGTTGCAGCATACTGCCGCAGTTCCTGTTCGCGCGCGGCGCCGAAATACTGCGAAATAAGAACGCCCGCGCCGATGGAAAAGCCGATGGCAAGCGCCGTAAACAAAACCGTCAGCGACGCGCAGGCTCCGACGGCGGAAAGCGCCTGTTGGCCGTTGAAATTGCCGACGATAATGGTGTCGGCAGTATTATAAAGCTGCTGCAGCAGATTTCCTGCCATGATGGGCAGCGCAAACTGTAAAATCAGCTTCCATGGTGTTCCCCGGGTCAGATCCTTCGTCATGTCATATTCTCTCCAAATCGATACTTTAATCAGTATAGCATAAAAAGAATTGCTTGTAAATTGCAGGTTCTGACTTGATAAACCTTTTACCCTGTAGTATAGTAGGTTAAAAGGAGTGATCCACTATGATGATTTCCAGCAAGGGCCGCTATGCGCTGCGCGTGATGATCGATCTGGCCGAGCATGCGGACGAGGGCTATATCCCCCTGCAGACGATCGCTGCGCGGCAGGGCATCTCGGAAAAATATCTTGAAAGTATTCTGGCCGTGCTGAGCAAGGCCCGGCTGCTCGACGCCGTGCGCGGCAAAGGCGGCGGCTATCGCCTGTCAAGGCCTGCGAAGGACTATACTGCGTTTGAGATTTTGTCTCTGACCGAAGGCACGCTGGCCCCGGTCACCTGTCTGGAGAGTGGGCAGCAGTGTGAAAACGCGGAAAACTGCCGGACGCTTCCGCTGTGGCAGGGGCTCGACCGGACGATTGCCGCATACCTCGGCAGCTACACGCTGGAGGATCTGGCACGGATGGAAAAGCCATTGCAGCACGCCGAACTTTGAGGCTCCCGCAGCGAAAAAAGGCCCCCGGCCAGGATTCTGGCCGGGGGAAGTTGGGGTTGTGGGATTTGACTGCGGCGCGTGCCGCGGTCTGGGATATGAAGTGCGCTCGCATTGGATAAGCTGTATCTATAAAATAGCACCCGCAGAGGGAAAAGTCTGCCGAACGCTGTCGCGGCGGAATTTTTTTCCGCGTGCGGCCACACTTCTTGCAATCGGGTATATTTACTGATAAAATAGCACCCGTATTGGAGGGATCAGGATGGAATTTGACGCTGGAATTTACGACGTTGCCGTGATCGGCGCGGGACACGCCGGCATTGAGGCAGGGCTGGCCTGTGCGCGGATGGGACTGGAGACAGTCGTGTTTACGATCAATCTTGACGCCGTCGGCAACATGCCCTGCAACCCCGCCATCGGCGGCACTGGCAAGGGGCATCTGGTGCGGGAACTTGACGCGCTGGGCGGAGAAATGGCAAAGGCCGCCGACCGCTCGTGCATCCAGTACCGCATGCTGAACCTCGGCAAGGGCCCCGCCGTCCACTCCCTCCGCGCGCAGGCCGACCGCCGGCGCTATCAGGAGGATATGAAGCGGACGCTCGAACAGCAGCCGCATCTTGATCTCAAGCAAGCCATGGTCACGGAACTTCGCCTGACGAACGGCCATGTATCCGCTGTCGTCACACGTCTCGGCGCTGTCTATTCCGTCAAAGCCTGCGTGATCGCTTCCGGAACCTATCTGGACGCGCGTGTCATCACCGGCGACTGTGCCTATTCCTCCGGCCCGGATGGCATGCAGGCCGGTATCGGCCTTGCGGAGCAGCTGGCTGCGTTCGGCCTTCGGATGCGCCGGTTCAAGACCGGCACGCCGCCGCGCGTGAACCGCCGCTCGGTTGATGTGTCGCAGATGGAATTGCAGCCCGGCGATGAGCACCCTGTTCCCTTCTCGTTTTCGACCGAAACACCGCCGGAAAACAAGGCGGTCTGTTATCTGACCTATACAAACGAAAAAACGCATGAGATCATCAAGGCCAATCACGACCGTTCGCCGCTGTTCAACGGCATGATTGAATCCGTCGGCCCGCGCTATTGCCCGTCCATCGAGACGAAGATTGATCGCTTTCCGGACAAGTCCAGGCACCAGCTGTTTGTTGAACCATGCGGGTTATACACGGATGAATTATATATTCAGGGCCTTTCGTCCTCTCTTCCCGAGGACGTGCAGCTGGACATGCTCCACTCCATCAAGGGTCTGGAGCACGCGGAGATGATGCGCCCGGCCTACGCCATTGAATATGCCTGTATCGACCCGACCGAACTTCTGCCGACGCTCGAAAGCAAAAAGATCCCCGGCCTTTACGGCGCGGGTCAATTCAACGGCTCTTCCGGCTACGAAGAGGCCGCCGTACAGGGCTTTGTTGCGGGCGTGAACGCGGCGCTCAAGATAAAAGGCGAAGAGCCGATGGTCTTAAAGCGCTCCGACGGCTATATCGGCACGCTCATCGACGATCTGGTCACGAAGGGCACGAACGAGCCCTACCGCATCATGACCTCGCGCTCAGAGTACCGGCTCCTGCACCGGCAGGACAACGCCGACGAACGCTTGATGCCCATCGGGCACCGCATCGGCCTTGTGTCGGACGCGCAATATGCTGCCGTGCAGGAAAAATACCGCACGGTCGCGCAGGAAATCAAACGGCTGGAAGCCACGGGTGTGGCCGAAAGCGAGGCGCTGAACGAGATGCTAAGCGCGCATGACACCGCACCGGTCGAAGGTTCGGCGCGGCTTGCCGATCTGGTGCGCAGACCGCAGCTGAGTTATGATGATTTGGCCCCCTTCGACCCGGAGCGGCCCGATCTGCCGCCTGTTATCCGGGAGGCCGTCGAGATCCGCATGAAATACGCGGGCTATATCGCCCGCCAACAGAAGCAGGTTGAGGAATTCGCCCGCGAGGAGGGCAGACTCCTGCCGGATTCGGTCGATTATCTGTCCATTCAGGGCCTGCGCGTTGAAGCGCGCCAGAAGCTGAGCGAGATACGCCCCCTGTCCGTCGGACAGGCCAGCCGCATTTCGGGCGTGTCGCCCGCAGACATCGCGGTGCTGCTGATCTGGCTGGAGCAGAATAAGGAGTAAGCCATGTATTTTGATTCTCACGCCCATTTGGGCGAGGACTGTTTTGCACAGGACTTTGTGCACATTGTGGAGAACATGCGCACCGCCGGCGTCAGCGGCATGATGGAGATCGGCTTCGACGGCCCGTCGTCTTATCATGCGGTCGAGTTGGCCAACCGGTACGATTGGATCTGGGCTGCCGTCGGCAGTCATCCGGACGACGCGGCACAGGTAGATGAAGCGCGAATTGAAGAATACCGCGCGCTGTGCGAAGACCCGCGCGTGAAAGCCATCGGCGAGATCGGTCTGGATTATCATTACGAAAACCCTCCGCGGGATGTGCAGCAAAGAGCCTTCCGTATGCAGATGGAACTTGCACAGAAACTTTCTCTTCCTGTTGTAATCCACGAACGCGAGGCGCACGAGGACGGACTTCGCATCATCAGCGACTTCCCGGACGTGACCGGCGTGTTCCACTGCTTTTCTGGCAGCTATGAGATGGCGAAGGAACTGATTAGACGCGGCTGGTACATCGGCTTTACAGGCGTGGTGACGTTCAAAAACGCGCGCAAGGCAGTCGAGGTCGCGGAAAAAATTCCGCTGGATCGTATCCTGATCGAAACAGACTGCCCCTATATGGCACCGGAGCCATTCAGGGGCCGCCGCAACGACCCAAGCCTCGTGCCGTTCGTGGCAAAAAAAATCGCGGAGATTCGAGGAATCTCCGCAGAAGAAGCAGCTGCTGCAACGGAAGAAAATGCCAAGAGACTGTTCCGGCTTTGAGCGAAGCGCGTTAAACGCCGCAGCCGGACGCTTCCGCCATTTGCTGAAACAAATGCTTCCATCCCTTACCGCACGGGGCGCGGTAAGGGATAACTTTGTATATCTGAAAGTTCTCCGCAAATTTGCGGCGTCCAAGCGGATGGACAGAGACATCTGCACCTACAGAGATTCTGTGTGTTTTTCGTGCAAAAGCGGGCTGCCGAGGGCAGCCCGCTGCTTTTTTATTCACAGAAAGTTCCGCACGTTGAATACCTCTGGCGGCAGAACATCGGAGAGTTCTACCAGTTCCGGGACGAAGCCGCCGCTGCGGTCAACGGACACGCGCGGAGATTTGAGCAGCGTCCAGTCTGCTGGGTCGCCGACCGGCAGCGTGAGCAGCGCATCTGTGCCGCTGCCCTTCTGCGACTGCAGCATAACCGAGCCGCCATGCGCCTGCACGATCGCCTGCACGACTGGCAGACTGAAGCCAGCGCCGAGGCGCGGATCCTCCGGCACTTCTGGTCTTGCGTAGCGGCAGAATGCGCTGGTCAGGACATCCGTGTCCATGCCCTCGCCATTGTCAGACAGCCGGATCATGGAACGTCTGCCGAGCCGTGTAAGCGACAGACGCAAAACGTCGTCCGGCGCGGTAAATTTGATTGCGTTGGACAGCAGCGCCAGCAGTGCCCGGCGCATCTGTCTGCGGTCAATCCAGACGAAAATAGGCGCCTGCGGCAGATCAACCTCCAGCGTTCGGCCTGCCTGCCAGCACAGATCATCTGCGTGCTGAGACAGTTCCTCCAGAAAATCAACCAGATCAGTCTTTTCCAGCGACAGCGGCAGCCGACCGCGCTGGATAAAACTCAGATCAGTCAAATTTTCCGATGCGCGCAGCAGCTGGTAGCAGGCGCGGTTGAACACGGCCAGGTTTTGCTGCATCGCAGGGTCCTCGGCCTCGGAAAGAAGCGGGAAAAGCGTTTCCGATACGGACAGCAGCGTTGTCAGCGGTGCGGAGATTGACTGCGCGGCGCGGCTGAATGCGGCGAGTTCGTCGCGTGTGTCCCGCGGCGGCAGGAACAGGAGCAGCGCACCGTCCAGCGGCTGCGTGTTGGCGCTGACACAGATGCCGCCTGCCAGTACCGGCAATATGGCCGGACGCGTATACAGCGTTTCCGGCAGCGCAGTGTCCTGCGGCAGATAGGCGCAGAGCGCCGTCCCGGCGGTAAAAAACTCCTGCGCGTGGCAGTTGCATTCCGCGACGGCGCCGTCTTGCACAAGGACGACCGGCTGGGCTGCTCCGTCGTAGAGCGTGTGAAATTGTTCAGACGAAAGCGTCATAGCGCGATCCTCCCTGCTTGTAGCATATGCAGTTTTCGGGGAATAAACAGTCTCTGGAAGTTCCTGTTTCCCCATCATAGCGGATTCCGTCATAAAAAGCAAGCAAAACCGGAAAAACATTTTTTCCCGTATATTTTGTTCGATGCGCACACGAAAACACCCCCGCCGCTGTCGCAGCGGCAGGGGTGTTTGGCTGAGTCCTGCTTATTCCTCTTCCGTCTCCGGGAAGTCCTTCTTAACGGCGGCCTCTGCCGATTTGTAGCGGCTGTAGGCCACGACAATACGGCGGTTGGGCTCAGTGCCGGTGGAGAAGGTCGTTACGTCAGGATGATCCTGCAGCGCGGCATGGATCACATGGCGCTCATAAGCGTTCATCGGTTCGAGCGTGATGTTGCGGCGGTAGCGCGTGACCTTGCCCGCAACCTTCTGCGCAAGGCGCTGCAATGCCTGCTCGCGCTTGAGGCGGTAGCTTTCGGCATCGACATTGATGCGCACACGCTTGTTCTGGCCGCGGTTGACGGCATAGTTGGTCAGATGCTGGATTGCGTCGAGCGTCTCGCCGCGGCGGCCAATGAGGATGCCAAGGTTTTCACCCACGAGATCAACCAGATACGTCTCGTCCGCCGTCTTGACGGCGTGCGGCACGGCGTCGGAGCCCATGTGCTCGAGGAGGCCCTTGATGAAGGTTTCAATGCGCTCTTCCGTGGAGCCGGGCTCTGCGGGCGCGTAGACCTTCGGCTCTGCCGGGACAGCGGGCTTTTCGGGCTGCTGCGGCTGGCGCGGCTTCTGGTCGCGGCGTTCGGGCTTCGGGCCGCGCTGCTGCTTCGGTGCGCGTTCCTGACGCGGCTGCTGCGGAGCCTTGGGTGCGGAAGCGCGCGTATCCTGCGGACGGGGCGCTTCGGGCGCAGCCGGTGCGATGACCTTTGGAGCGGCGGGCGCGATCACCTTCGCACTGTCCGCGGGCTTGGACTCAGCAGGCTTTTTCGGCTTGCTGCGCGACGCGGAAGACAGGGCGGGCTTGGGCGCTTCATCGGGTGCTTCATAGGTGACCTTGACGCGCGCGGGCTGTGCGCCGATGCCAAGGAAACCGGATCTCGGGTTTTCCAGAACTTCGACAGAAACGCTGTCACGATCCATATGCAGTTCTTCCAGAGCCGCTGCAATGGCCAGGTCGATCGTTTTGCCGGTTGCGGTAATAAATTTCTCCATAATTACTCCTCTGTCTGTTCTGCGTCAGAGCCGGCAGAACGCTTTCTGCCGTAGTGAGCAGGATCGTAGGCACGGCCGCGGCTGTACGGGCGCTCCGGGTCGCCGGAAAGCGGCTTCTTCTCCTCGGATTCCTGCACAGGGTTCTTCTTGGCCTCGTATGCTCTGGCCGCCTTTTCAGCGGCTTCCTTTTCCTGCTGACGAATCTTCTTTTTGCTGACGTTGTCGGTGATGCCGTCGGGGTTCTGCTCGCGGCGCAGCGCGCGCTGACGCTCTTTTTCGGCCTCTTCGGCGCGGCGCTTGGCGGCGATCTCCTGCTTGACGGCGTCCTCCTCGTCATAGACCTTGCGGTAGTGCTTCGTCAGGAAATAATCCTGCACAGCGCCGAACACGGCCTGCGCGATCCAGTAGATGGAGATCGCGGCGGGCATGGAGAAGCCAATCCAGAGGGACATGAGCGGCATCATGAGCATCATGGTCGCGTTGGTCTGATTGGCGGCCTTGGCGGCGTCCGTGTCCTGCTCGCCGTCGGCGTTGGTGGCGACCTGGTTGTTCATCTTCTGGCTGATCCACATGGACGCAGCCTGCAGGCCGGCAGAAACGACCGGGATCAGGAACAGGCCGATCTCGCCCCAGCCTTCGCACTCCCAGAAGCGGAACGAGGGAATACCGGCCAGGTCGATGCCGAGGAACTGGAAGTTCATGGCCTGCAGATTGGCGTTCGCCGTAACGGCCAGGGACTTGAGTTCTTCCATATAATCGCCGATATGACCGGCGGCGGCAAGCTGAGCGTAGTAGCTGTTTTTGCCGAGATTCTCACCGCTGGCCTGAATGAAGGCGACGATGGCCTCCGAAATGGAGCGGGAGTTGTGCATCATGTAGGTGATAGGCTCACGGATGACGTAGTAAAGCGGAAGCAGAATGATCAGCGGAATGAACGACCACAGGCAGCCGCCGCCCATGGATACGCCCTCTTCCTTGTACATCTGCTGGACAGCCAGCTGGTATTTCTGCTTATCGTCGCCGTATTTGGCCTCAAGGGCCTTGACCTGCGGCGACAGGCGGGACATTTTGAGCATGCTCTTCTTGCTCTTGACCGACATCGGCAGCAGCACCAGCTTGACGATCAGAGAGAACAGAATCAGCGCCAGACCGTAGTTGTTGGTGAAGGTATACAGCCAGTCGAGCAGATAGCCGAACGGGACACGGATGAGATCGGACAGGCCGGTTGTGTCTTTCGTCTCGGCAGCGGCAGCCTCGGCCGCAGCGGTGGGCTCCATGTCCACATATTTATCGTTCGTGCTGACTGCACCGGCGGCACAGCCGGCCATGGACAGCACGAGCACGGCGGCAAGGACCCAGATCAGGACTTTTTTCTTCATTGTTTTCCTCCAAGTGTGATGGGGATACGCGTTCAGACAACGGGAAAAAACCACGCTGCCCTACGGCACCGGGTCAAAATAGTCTCCCTTATAAAAGGGATTGCACCGCAGCAGCCGCTTCAGCGCCAGCCAGCCGCCCTTGAGCGCCCCGTATTTTGTAATCGCCTCGAGCGCATACTGCGAACAGGTCGGTGAAAACCGGCACCGGCGCGGAAGGCCCGGGGAGATATGCTTCTGATACAGGCGGATGAGAAGCAGGAGCACGCGCTTCACAGCGTGTTCTCCGTCAGCAGGCCAAGCCTTGCGGCAAGCGAAAGATAGGCGTGCTCCAGCACCGCGTAATCCGCGCCGATGGCGCGTGACCGTGCGACGACGACAAGATCATATCCAGGGACAAACGAAGCCTCGTGCAGCCGGTAAATTTCACGCAGCTGACGGCGCAGGCGGTTGCGCTGCACGGCATGAGCCAGCTTTGCGCTGACGGTCAGACCGATGCGGTTCGCCTGCGAGCCGTTTTTCCGGCAGTAGAGCACGAGATAGCCGTTGGCCGCACTCTGCCCTTTGCGGTAGAGGCGGCGGAAGATATGATTGAACTTCAACGAGGAAGAAAACTGCATAAACGCCCACCTTCGGGTAACTGTGCTGATTTCGTTACATAAACAGATGGGGCGAACAGAACTGCTTCCATTCACCCCGAATGTATGTGTGCTGCGGTGTAGGCGCGTCAGATTACGCAGAGAGCTTTGCTCTGCCCTTGGCGCGGCGACGGGCGAGGACCTTGCGGCCGTTGGCGGTAGCCATTCTCTTTCTGAAGCCATGCACCTTGGATCTGTGACGCTTTCTGGGCTGATAGGTACGAACAGTTGCCATGGAATCTACACCTCCTGTAAAAATATGCTCAACAGCGGACGCCGGTACAGCCTCCGCCGCAGCGAGTCAAAAAAATTTAGCTGCTCCTATGGAGCATACGATAAGTATTATAGCCGATACCCCCTTGATTTGTCAATCTTTTTTTGCATTTTTGCGCAGGCTTCTGTTTTGGTAAAAAGTTTGCATATTTCCGCACTGTACTTGCATGAAGGCGGAATTTGGTGTATAATACTTTGTAAATTTTTGAACGCTATATGAAAGCGAGGCTTCCCCATGAGCAAGGTCTTCATCCCAGAGGGCTACCGCGCCCCCTTGTCCGTCTACGAACTGCAGCGCGCGATCGAATTCATCAAGAGCAATTTCCAGACGAATCTGTCCAACGCGCTCAATCTGCGCCGCGTGTCCGCGCCGCTGTTCGTAGAGGAGGCCTCCGGCCTGAACGACAACTTAAACGGCTACGAGCGGCCTGTCAGTTTTGACATTCCCGACGTGCACGCCGAGGCGCAGGTCGTCCATTCGCTTGCGAAGTGGAAGCGGCTGGCGCTGAAGCGCTACCAGTTCAACGTCGGCAAGGGCCTGTTTACCGATATGAATGCCATCCGCCGCGACGAAGAGGTAGACAACCTCCATTCCGTCTACGTCGATCAGTGGGACTGGGAAAAGGTCATTGCCCGCGAGGATCGGAACACGGACTATTTAAAACGCACCGTGCGCGATATTGTCGGCGCCGTCTGCGAGACGAACGACGCGCTGGGCGTTGCGTTCCCGAGCCTGCACACAAAACTTGACCGCGAGGTGTTCTTCATCACCACGCAGGAATTGGAGGATATGTACCCGGACAAGACCCCCAAGGAGCGCGAGAACGAAATTTTGCGCCAGCACCACACGGTCTTTCTCATGCAGATCGGCGGCAAGTTAAAATCCGGCAAGCCGCATGACGGCCGCGCGCCCGACTATGACGACTGGGATCTCAACGGCGATATCCTGATGTGGAACCCGGTGCTGCAGTGCGCGTTTGAAATTTCCTCGATGGGCATCCGCGTGGACGAGAAATCGCTTGACCGGCAGCTGACGCTTGCCGGGTGCGACGACCGGCGGAGCCTGCCGTTCCACAAAATGCTTTTAAGCGGGGAACTGCCGCTGACCATGGGCGGCGGCATCGGCCAGAGCCGTCTGTGCATGCTTATGATCGGCGCCTGCCATATTGGCGAGGTGCAGTCGAGCATCTGGGACAAGGCTACAACGGATGCCTGCCGCGACGCAGGTATTCTGCTTCTGTAAATTACACAACATTATAAATACAAGAGAGGATCGATCACTATGGAACAGCTTATTTCTGTCCGTTCCCTTTTTAAAGAGACTGACGCTTATGCCGGCAAACAGATCAAGGTCGGCGGCTGGGTGCGCAATCTGCGTGCCAGTAAGAACTTCGGCTTCATCAACCTGTCCGACGGCACATTTTTCTCGCAGGTGCAGGTCGTCTACGGCTCCGAACTTGCAAATTTCACCGAAATTTCCAAGCTGAACATCGGCGCAGCCGTGATTGTCACCGGTACGCTCGTCCTGACGCCGGACGCGAAGCAGCCGTTTGAACTGCAGGCCAGCGAGGTCTTTGTCGAAGGCCCGTCCACGCCGGATTATCCCATCCAGCCCAAACGCCATTCGATGGAGTATCTGCGTACCGTGACGCATCTGCGTCCGCGCACGAACACGTTCCAGGCCGTGTTCCGCGTCCGCAGTTTGATCGCCTACGCCATCCACAAATTCTTCCAGGAGCGCGATTTCGTCTATGTCCATACCCCGCTCATCACCGGCTCCGACTGCGAGGGCGCAGGCGAAATGTTCCAGGTCACGACGCTTGACCTCGATAACCTGCCGCGCACGGAGGACGGCCAGATCGACTATAGCAAGGACTTCTTCGGCAAGGAGACGAACCTGACCGTCTCCGGCCAGCTCAACGGCGAGACGTTTGCACAGGCGTTCCGCAATATCTATACCTTCGGTCCGACCTTCCGCGCCGAAAACTCCAACACCACCCGCCACGCAGCAGAGTTCTGGATGATCGAGCCGGAGATCGCGTTTGCCGACCTCTCCGACGACATGAAGCTTGCCGAGGATATGATCAAGTTCATCATCGCCTATGTGCTCGAGCATGCACCGGAGGAGATGGCGTTCTTCAACCAGTTTGTCGATAAGGGCCTCATCGACCGCCTGCACCACGTCATGACCTCCGATTTCGGCCATGTGACGTATACCGAGGCTGTCAAGCTGCTCGAAGCGCACAATGACAAGTTCGACTACAAGGTCTTTTGGGGCTGCGATCTGCAGACCGAGCATGAGCGCTATCTGACCGAGCAGATCTTCAAGCGCCCGGTCTTCGTCACGGATTATCCGAAGGAGATCAAGGCGTTCTACATGAAGCTGAATCCCGACGGCAAGACTGTCGCGGCCATGGACTGCCTTGTGCCCGGCATCGGCGAGATCATCGGCGGCAGCCAGCGTGAGGACAACTATGACATGCTTTTGCAGCGCATGCACGAGTGCGGCCTGAAGGAGAAGGACTATCAGTTCTATCTCGACCTTCGCAAATACGGCTCGACCCGCCACGCGGGCTTCGGCCTCGGTTTTGAGCGCTGCGTCATGTATCTGACTGGCATCTCCAACATCCGCGACGTGCTTCCGTTCCCGCGCACCGTCGGCAACTGCGACCTGTAATGCTTCTTTAACACGCAACCGCCCCGTCGGCATAGCCGGCGGGGCGGTTCTTTTATCCCCAGCGATTATACAGACTGCCAGGAGCGGTTCAGTTTAACTCCACACGCGGGCAGACCGGGATGAAGCGACTGTCTATCAGATAGCAGCGGACGACTGCCGCGTCGGCAAAGAGCGCAGCTGTGACAGTTGTGCTTTCGCCTGCTTCTGCCGTGAACGGGACAGCTTGGCAGTCAAGCATCCGCCCGTCTGCATCGTAGGCAACGGCAAACAGAGTAAGCTGGAAGTTGATTGCTGCGTCGTTTTTGACTGTCGCTGTTACGCCGTCCGCACTTTTTGCGGCGTTCAGCGTCAGTACCGACTGCCCGGCCAGCGGGACCGCATCACCGGGGATAACGTGGTCTTTCCAGATCGGGGTGTCCGGAAGCTGGGCCAGTTCCTCCTGATCCCAGACGATTTTTGCGCCTGCGTACAGGTCCGCAGCCGGAATATCCGCTGCAGTCAATGTATCGCCGGTTTGCACCAGTATCAGCTGGTCGTCCACACCGTTTACGCGGAAAACGACCGTTTTCCACATGGCCGGATTGGGCCGCCAGTCTGCGTACAGAATTTGGTCTTCTGTGACCGCCGTGTCAAAACTCCACGGTTCGGTGCAGGCTTCGTCGGCAAACCAGCCGTGGAAGAGATAGCCGTTATATTCCGGCTCGTCCGGAACAACTGCGGTCTGGCCGGACTGCACGAACTGCGTCGGCGTCTGGCTGCCGCCTCTGGCGTCGAAGACAACTGCATACCCAAGGCTCACGCTGGCAAGCGTTTCGCTGCCGCGCGTGATCTCGCAGGTTTTGTCAGACGCATCTGCCTGCAGCGTAACGGCGCTGCTGCCAAGCGGCAGCGTCTGCGTCTGCTCCTTGAGTCCGGACGAGAGCGTCAGTTCGGCCTGCGTCTCCTGCTGGGAGGTCACGCTGACTGCGCCGTTTTCCAGTCTGGCGGTAAAGCCCGTCGTTTCGCCCGAGACGGTCACGCCGTCGGCTGCGATCTGGCTGCCGTTATACGCGGAGGTCAGCGTCTGCGCAGCGGAGGCGTCGGTCTTTGTCGTCAGCGTTCCGGTGCTGCTCAGCGTGACGGAAGCCGGAGCGGCAGACGTGAGCGAATGGAAGAAGCCGTTTGCATCATCGTCATATAGAAGGTCGAGCGTGTATTCCTCACCCGCTCCGCCGGACGGCGTGATGGTATACGCGCCGGTCTCCAGTGCGGGCAGCAGCGTCACGAAGGACAGGGCAAAGCCCGGTTCCCCCTCACCGCCGAGCACAGTCAGACCGAGCGCATCCTCCCCAACGATCTCGCCGCCTGTCACGGTGGTTGTGTTTGTGCCGTTGGAAACGGTAAACGAATCGAAACTGGTCGTCAGACGGTAGCTGGCTGCGGCAGAAGCCTTGCCTTGATTGGAATGCAGCACATATTGCATGTCAAGAAAATCGTCAACCGTTAATGTGCTTTTGACAGTTATTTTACCATGATCTTTCCATTTGCTTTCCCATGCTGTGCATTCTTTTGTATAGGTAGAACCGTTTTCGTAAATTGTCATTTGAAATGGTTGACTATTAGACAACGCACAGTCGTAAATTTGGATCGTGTATGTGTGCGTATCCGAGTTATATTGCATGTCATACGCAACAAGTGCGTGGCCGCATGAATCTTCAAAAGAGATCGTAAACAAAACCGGCCTGCCATTTTCTTTCTTGATTGTGTCAATAAGATTTTTCAGGTTGATGCTTTCATTCGTTTTATATCTATCCCGCGCATCCTTGACAAAGCCGACATTTTGCATAAGCTGATAGAAATTGATGAGACTTTCAACCTTTCCTACGTCTTGCGTGCCATTTTCATTGATGACAATATTCATTTTGCTGATACTGTTGACCCCGTAACGCCACGGATTGATAATACCACTGTTGGCAAGCAGCACAGCGCTTGCCATGCCAAAGCATGAACCACTCCAATGTGCGTTCCGTCTCTTGGCCAGTAATTCTGAGACGGCCTCGCTTTTAACGTTTTTCAGCAAATGGGCATAATCACTGTCTGAAATCTCATAGCGATATTTTTCTTTCTCTTGATTTGACAGATTTTTATAATTCGGCGTACAGAAATATCGGCTGCTGTTTGTAAATGGAAAAACGCATTCGGGCAGCGTGAAGCCAGCCTCTCTTTCCCATTTTGCATATAATGTAATATTACCCGTGATAATATTAAGGAAGAAATTCCACGGGCCTCCTGAACAGTTCTTGTTTGCATACCAGCCCTGAAACCGGAAGCCTGTACGAAGTGGTATTTTTCTAAACGGAATCAAAAAGCCGGCCAGCAGTCCGGAGACTTTTTCCGGCGTGCTGCCGGGGAAATTTGCATCAAATGTAACGGTATATGTGTTGTTTCCTTCCTTCGACAGATTTCCGTTCCCATCACTGTAGACCCGGTACAGTTCTCCGTAGCCGCTGTTATTATATTTTGTGATGTCGTTGCTGAGCGTGCGGACGTGATAGAAATAGTATCCAGCAGTCGTCAGGATGTCTCTATTGTGTTCGCCTCTAGTAATATCATACTCTGTATCATTGCTGCGGCGCCACCACGTCGCACCATACCAGAATATATCATCGTCCGCTGTTTCGGAGTATCCTTTTTGGACATAATATCCGCCCGCTCTGGCAACGGCAGGCCAATGCAGCGTTGTTCCGTCGGCATACAGGCCGACCGGCACATCCAGTGTCTGATTGGGACGGTAATAGGGCCACCAGTCGGAATACGCGATTTCACTGTTTCGGCTCGGATCGTCCTTATCGATTGCCTGAACAGAGAAACGGTATGTTCCGCTGACTTCAATGTGAGTTAGAAAGTCATCCGCATGGTAGGAATCCATCTCCGGATCTTTTACCCAATATGAATGACAGACCTCGTTTCCAGAAGCATCATAAAAGACAATGCAATAATCCTCTACAGAATTTTTCGAGTCGTCCCAGCTGATGCAGCCAGGATAAACCTTTTCAAAATAACTGAGCCCGTCGTGCTCCTCCATATACTCCTTATACGCCGTTTCCCAGCGCAGGTTCGTCGGAGTGGCAAGCTTTCCGCTGGATTGGGCGGAGGCGCCCGCGGACTGGGCGGCGGGCTTTTCCGGCAGGGCGTCTTCCTCGCGGACTGCGCGGCAGACGCCGTCTGTCTCCTCATAGACATACTTGGTCTGCACCGGTTCATCCGACGGCTCTGCGCCGAATGCAGCGGCGGGCAGCAGGCCCAGCAGCAGGATCGCCGCCAGCGCCAGCGCGGTCATTCGCTTCCAAAAAACAGTACGCTTCATCCTTTGCATCCTCCTGAAATCTTCATTTTGCGCGCTGGTTCAATTATAACAGACGGCTGATTTGCACGCAAGAAAAATCAGGATATTTCGGACATTTTTTCCGTTCAGTTCGATCAAACACCCCGCCCGGGTCATGCCGGACGGGGTGTTCTGTGTGTTACAGGCAGATATGTGCCGTGATATTGTTTTCTCCATCCGCACGTTCAAATCCCTGCGCTTCGTACAGGGCGATCGCGGCTTCGTTGTCGATGTCTACCAGAAGCGTCATGCCGTTCGGCCTGTTTTCCTGAACCGCTGCCGCCAGAAGTGCGCGGCCAAGGCCGCGCCTGCGGCTCTTTTCGCGGACGAACAGGTCATACGGCTCATTTTCCGTGATGTTGTGGGTCAGGTCGATATATCCGACTGCCTCGCCGGCTTCGAGCGCAAGCAGAACGCGAAAGACCTCCGGCGCGGCCAGCACCTTTTCGCCCGTCCAATAGCGGTCCACGGTGTGCAGTGCCAGATACTGCGCCCGGTATTCCGGACGATAGGGCACAATGCGCGCATCCGGCACATACGGGACAGCCCGGCACAGGACAAGCTTCTGCTGCTCCGGTTCAAACTCCGCGCCCAGCGCCGCAAGCGCCTCCTGTAAAAGCCGGTTGCGAGGGTTATAGACAAAATCCGCCTGATAACCGGGGTGGGCCGATTTCAGATGTGAGAGCAGTTCGGCATATGCTGCCGCGCTTCGGGAAAGTCCGGCCAGCAGTTCCAGATACCGCTCGTCCTCCAGCACCAAAAGCGCAAACACGCCTGTGATTGCTTCCCCTTCAAATGTCCCGAACACGCGCGTATTCGGGTTCTCCGGCGCATCCAGCAGATTCCGGTGCAGCTGCTGCTGCGTCAGCAGCATGGGATCGCGGTAGTCGGGATCGGCATTGCAGGTCCGGATAAAGTCCAGATACGGCGTGAGCGTGTGCAGGTCTTTCAGCATATCGCGGATTCCTTTCAGTCAATATTTCCTATGTGTATTGTATGGCGGCTTGCAGCGCTTGTCAAACGGCGCGCGGCGCTGTATAATATTTTTTATCAATACCATGGAGGTATGCAATGTCTCTTGCGGAAAAACGGTTGTTCCTGCTGGACATGGACGGCACGATCTATTTGAGTGAAACGCTCTTCGACGGCACGCTGGACTTTCTGCGCTATGTGCGCGCCATCGGCGGCAGGTACCTGTTCCTGACGAACAATTCCTCGCGCGGAACAGACGCGTATATCGCCAAAATGGCCCGGCTCGGCATTGAAGCCTTTCCCGACGATTTTCTGACCAGCGCGGATGCGGCCATCCGCTATCTGCGCGGCCGGTATCTGCCGGATACGGTCTATTATGTCTGCGGAACGGAATCTCTTAAAAATCAGCTTCGTCTGGCAGGGCTGCGAGTAGCCGAGACGCTGCGGGATGATTGCGCCGTTGTCCTTCTGGGCTACGACACGGAATTGACGTATGAAAAGCTGGAAAATTGCTGCATTCTCCTGAACCGCGGCGCGGATTACATTGCCACGCACCCCGATCTCGTCTGCCCGACATGGTACGGCAGCGCACCGGACTGCGGCAGCGTGATCGAAATGCTTCATACCGCGACAGGCCGCCGCCCGAAGGTCATCGGCAAACCGCAGCCTGAGATGGCGCTGCTGGCCATGGAGCAGACCGGCTTCTCGCCGCGCGAAACGTGCCTCATCGGCGACCGGGTGTATACCGACATCGCCTGCGGTGTGAACGCGGGGGTCGATACGATTTTCGTGTTGTCCGGCGAGGGTGTGATGGAGGATATCCCAAAATACGGCGTTCAGCCGACGTATTGTATGCAGAATATCCGCGAAGTCCTCAATACACTAGAAAAGGGAGAACCGAAATGAAACTCAACAGCAAACGTACCATCCTGGTCGGCCTTGCGTTCTTGTCCATCTGCGCGTTCTGGCAGATGTACGACAGCATCGTGCCGCTGATCCTCACGAAGACCTTCCACATGAACGAAACATTCTCCGGTGCAATCATGGCGGCGGACAACATTCTGGCGCTCTTTCTGCTGCCGTTCTTCGGCTCCGTCTCGGATAAGAGCCATACAAAAATCGGCAAGCGCATGCCCTTTATCCTCTTCGGCACCGGCTGCGCCATCATCCTCATGAACATTCTCCCGCTCCTTGACAACAGCTACGCCGCCCAGCCCTCCGGCTTCAAGACGGCCTCATTTGTCATCGTCCTCGGCCTGCTGCTCGTCGCCATGGGAACGTACCGCGCTCCCGCCGTCGCCCTCATGCCCGACGTGACGCCAAAGCCGCTGCGCTCGCGTGCGAACGCCATCATCAATCTGATGGGCGCGGTCGGCGGCATTCTGTATCTCGGCGTTGCGGCGGTGCTCTATCCCAACTCCAAAACTGCCGGTTTGGATCATGTGAACTATCAGCCGCTGTTTATCGTTGTGTCGGCCATTATGTTCGTCGCCGTCGCCGTGCTCCTCCTCACGATCAGGGAGCCGAAGCTCACGGCGGAAAACCAGGCGCTTGAAAAGCAGCACCCCGAATGGAATCTCGCGCAGGACGACGGCAGCGGCCACGAAACGCTCCCGAAGCCTGTCAAAAAGAGCCTCGGCTTCCTGCTGGCCTCCATCGCGCTCTGGTTCATTGGCTATAACGGTGTGACAACGTGGTTCTCGACATATGTCGATGTCGTCATGGGGCAGGGCCTCGGCGGCGCATCGACCTGCCTGCTCATCGCCACGGCGGGCGCCATCGTCTCGTACATCCCCATCGGCCAGATCGCCTCAAAGATCGGCCGCAAGCGCACGATTCAGTGCGGCATTATCCTGCTTGCCGTCTGCTTCGCCAGCGGCTATGTGCTCACAACGACGTTCTCGTCCATCAACGCCATCATGTTTGTTGTCTTCGCCCTCGTCGGCCTTGCATGGGCTGCGATCAACGTCAACTCGCTTCCCATGGTCGTTGAGATGTGCAAGGGATCGGACATCGGCAAATTCACAGGCTATTACTACACGGCCTCCATGGCTGCGCAGGTCGTTACGCCCATCGTCGCCGGTACGCTCATGCGAAAGATCGACTACCGTGTCTTGTTCCCGTATGCTGCGCTGTTCGTTGCGCTGAGTTTTGTGACGATGCTTTTCGTCCACCACGGCGATGCCAAGGCCGAGGCCAAGAAGGGGCTGGAGGCGTTCGAGGAAATGGACGACTGACCCCGTCCGCATAACCTTTGTAGGGGTCGATGTGGGCATCGGCCCCTACAGAACTCCGGCGAATCCGTACTGCTTTGCAAATTTTGAACGCAAAGCGTTTTTACCGCAGCCATTCAAAGGCAGCTGTTATTAAACTTGGTGTACCGTAACAGGCGGCGCGTAGTCTAACTCCCGTAGGGTGACTTGGTGTGTTCGTAACAGCTATAAATCAGGGATTGCCTGAATCGTACCCGCAGAATGCACCAAACCGTAACCAAGCGCCCCTTTTCTCCCCATTCTTTTCCGGCAAGACGGAAAAGAATGGGCCGCCGGAGGTGCGTCGGAAACGGCCTCGACGGAACGAGCCGCCGCTATGTGCGACGTCTCTTATCCTCTGAGCCCGTTTCCTCCTTTCCAAAACACAAACGCTTTGCCGGTTTGTGTTTTGGGTTTCAGTGCTGCTCAAGCCTATCTAAAATATAGCAAGAAAGAAGTCTGTAACCATGCTGACAATCTGCATCATCCTGATCGTGCTTTTGGCGCTCGATCTGCTGTTCACGCTGGCGCTGAGGTGCCGGAAAGGGCATCAGAAGTGGGAAATTCTCAAAAAGTACCGCTATGCCCACCGAGGCTATCACGACAAGCCCGTCATTCCCGAAAACTCTCTGCCCGCTTTCCGCCGGGCGATTGAGCGCGGCTTCGGCGCGGAGTTGGACGTGCATCTTTTAAAGGACGGCACGCTTGCCGTGTTCCATGACTCTGATCTGAGGCGCTGCGCAAACGTCGAGGGCGAGATTGAGGATTTGACGCTGGACGAACTGAAGCAGCTTCGTCTTGAGGGCACGGATGAGCAGATCCCGACCTTTGACGAGGTTCTCGCCCTGTTTGAGCATGCAACGCCCCTGATTATCGAACTCAAAACCGCGCGCGGCAATCACAAGGCGCTGGCCAAGGCCGTCTGCGAGCGGCTGGACAGTTACCAGGGCGAGTTCTGCATCGAGTCGTTTGACCCCTTCGCGCTTATCGACGTGAAAAAGTTCCGCCCTGCGATCTGCCGCGGGCAGCTTTCCATGAATTTTGAGAAGGACAAGTCGGGCCTGCCGTGGTATAAGCGGTTCATTGCGGGCAATCTGCTGCTGAACTTCCTGACGGTCCCGGACTTTATCGCGTACAAATTTGAAGACCGCAGCAGCTACTGCCTGCGCTCGTGCGTTCGTGTCTGGGGTGCGCAGGAGGTTGACTGGACGATCCGCACGAAGGAAGACATGCTGGCCTGCGAAGCTGCCGGAGGCATCCCGATTTTTGAGCGCTTCGATCCGGAGGCGTGACCATCCATACGACCAGGCTTTCTGCGAATTCGTACTGCTTTGCAAGATCCAAACGCAAAGCTGATTTACCGCAGCTGCAATTAAATTGAAAGAACTGCCATCCGGTCGGATGGCAGTTCACAGTCTGTCAAAAAACTATTGTTTTCCTATTTTGTGTAGGGTTTCCGAGGCTGGC
>ENA-UOJV01001143-UOJV01001143.1-human-gut-metagenome-genome-assembly--contig:-C82-NODE-1143-length-31781-cov-47.081889_pt1 | contig 31781 bp, 25 predicted proteins | sample MGYA00242356_ERZ723903 | MGnify/ENA metagenome assembly ERZ723903
GTGTTCCCGGCTCATAACAACTCTCGGCACTTTCCAAAAAAATTCTACACTCCCCCCGGCTTCCGGGCCGGGCCTGCCCCGGCCCCTACCGCGCAACCGCCACAAAAAATCCGCTGCTCCCCCAGCATGGGGAAGCAGCGGATTTTCTATTGTGTATTTTACGCCAGCACGAAGCTCTGCAGCGCCCAGATGCCCAGCACAAGGATGCCGAGCGCGATGCGGTACCAGCCGAACACTGTGAAGGTGTGCTTTTTGACATAATCCATCAGAAAGCGGATCGCAAGGATCGAGACGACAAACGCCACAATGCAGCCCACCAGCAGTGTGCCGACCTCACCGAGCGTAAAGACGCCGCCCTTGGCAAGGAACTTGACCAGCTTGAGGCCGGAGGCACCCGCCATGACCGGGATGGCCAAAAAGAAGGTGAACTGGGACGCGCAGGCGCGGCTCATGCCGCAGAGCAGGCCGCCGATGATGGTCGCGCCGCTGCGGGAGGTGCCGGGGATCAGCGCCAGCACCTGCCATGCGCCCACAAGGATTGCCTGCTTGTAGGTAATGCGGCTCAGCTTGGTGGTGGTGGGCACGCGGGGGCGGCGCTCGATCAGAATGAACGCAACGCCGTAGACGATCAGCATGATTGCAACGACCACGCTGTTGTAGAGGTGTGCGTCCATCCAGTCATCCAGCAGCAGGCCCAGCACGGCGGCGGGCAGGCAGGCCACAATGATCTTGCCCCACAGCCGCATGACCGGCCAGCGGATGTGCTTGGCCAGACCGGAGTCGCGGCCGTTATCGCCGCAGAAGGGCCACAGCTTTTTGAAGTAAAGCACCACGACCGCAAGGATCGCACCCAGCTGGATGACAACGCGGAACATCTCCATAAACTCGGCGCTCAGGCTGAATTTCAGCACCTGCTCGGCCAGAATCATGTGGCCGGTGCTGGAGATGGGCAGCCATTCGGTAATGCCCTCGATCACGCCGTAGACGATCGAGCGCAGCATATCAAAAAACAATTCCATTCAACAAACCCTCCTTGCAATGCTACCTTATATCATACCATATTTCGGCAAAATAGGAACAGTTTTTTAAGAATTTACATTTTTTTCACGGTAAACCGCGCGGGCGTCTTGCCGTTTTCGTCAAATGCCACTATAATAGGAGTGATTTCTTGTGCAAAGAGGTTTTGAGGAATGTATAAAACCGTACTGTTTGACCTTGATGGAACCCTGCTGAACACGATCGACGATCTGGCGGACTCCGCCAACCGCGTCTGCGCCGCCCACGGCTGGCCGCAGTATGAAACTGCGCAGTACCGCTATTTTGTGGGCAACGGCATCCCCAAGCTGGTGGAGCGTTTCAGCCCTGCGGACTGCCGCAGTCCCGCGCAGCTGGCCGCCACACTGGCCGAGTTTGACCAGGTATACGGCGTGCACATGCACGACAAGACAGCGCCCTACCCCGGCATACCGGAGCTGCTGGCGCGCCTGAAGGCCGCCGGGGTGAAGATGGCGGTATTTTCCAACAAGGCGGACGAGTTTGCCCGCGCCGTGGTGGCCCGCTACTTTGACGCCGACCTGTTTGAGATCGTGCGCGGCGCATTGCCCGATGTACCGACCAAGCCCGCGCCCGAGGGCACCCGCGCGCTGATGGCAAGCCTTGGCGTAACGCCGGACGGCAGCGTACTGTATGTCGGTGACAGCAATGTTGATGCCGACACCGCGCACAACGCCGACCTGCCCTGCTGCGGCGTGCTGTGGGGCTTCCGCACCCGGGAGGAACTGACCGCCGCCGGGGCCGAATACCTTGCCGAGGACGCCGCCGCCTTGGAAAAGGTAATTTTGGGGTGAGGGTGCCCGGGAGGGATGAATCCCGCCCCTACGGATTGACCGTAAAAGGGATTTGTCGGTAAGTTGCGGGCCGGGCATGCCCGGCCCCTACAGGGCGGCCGGAAGGTTTACGGCAATGGAAATGTAGGGGGCGGCGTCCTCGACGCCCCGCAGGGGAGCAGCCTTTCCCGTGTCACATGTAGGGCGGCCAGCCCTCTGGCCGCCGTGGCCGTTTGCGGCAGCGGGAAGGCGCGCCTAGAGTGACTGCCGTTCCCCCTCCCGCATCTCGACAAACATTTTGCAAAGGAGCTGTTATTATGATTGCACAGCACTATAAAGATATGCTGGGTGCCAAGTCTGTCATTCGGCAGATTTCTGAGTGGAGCACCGCGCGCGGCGCACAGATCGGCTATGAAAATGTATTTGACTACTCGCTGGGCAATCCCTCGGTGCCCTGCCCGCCGCAGTTCACCGCCGCGTGCGAGAATTTGCTGCAAAGCACCGACCCCGTCACGCTGCACGGCTACACACCGACCCTGACGCTGCCCTCCGCCCGCAAGGCCGTGGCCGAGAGCCTGAACCAACGCTTCGGCATGGACTACACCGCCGACCACATCTTTATGACGAGCGGTGCGGCCGGTGCGCTGGCCCATGCCCTGCGCTGCGTGGCCGTGCCCGGGCAGAACATCGTGACCTTTGCGCCGTTCTTCCCCGAATATAAGCCCTATGTTGAGGGCGCGGGCCTGACGCTGCGCGTCACACCGCCCCGCTGCGCGGATTTCCAGATCGACTTTGCCGCCTTTGCGCCGCTGGTGGACGAGAACACCGCCGCCGTCCTCATCAACAGCCCCAACAACCCCAGCGGCACCGCCTACAGCGCCGAAACACTGCAGCAGCTTGCGGATTTCCTTGTTGAGGCGTCCGCCCGATTCGGCCACCACATCTTCCTGATCTCCGATGAACCGTACCGCGAGATCGCGTTCGGCGGCACCGCGATCCCCTACCCTGCCAAATTCTACGATGACACGCTCACCTGCTATTCCTTCTCCAAGAGCCTGAGCGTCCCGGGCGAGCGCATCGGCTATCTGGCCGCCAACCCCCGGTGCGAGGACGCCGCCTCTATCGTGCCGATGTGCGGGCAGATCTCCCGCGGGACCGGCCACAACTGCCCGTCCTCCCTGATCCAGATGGCGGTGGAGCGCTGCCTTGCGGTGACGAGCGATCTGTCTGTCTATGAGACGAACATGAACCTGCTCTATGACGAGCTGTGCGCGCTCGGCTTTACCGTTGTCAAGCCGGACGGCACCTTCTACATCTTCCCCAAAGCGCTTGAGGAGGACGCCAAGGCGTTCTGCCGCAAGGCGCAGAAATACGATCTGGCGCTTGTCCCCGGCGACAGCTTCGGCTGTCCGGGCTACTTCCGCATGGCCTACTGCATCGAAACCGAAAAAGTCCGCCGCAGCTTTGCTGCGCTGGAGCGGTTTGTGGCAGCGGAGTACGGCGTCACCAAGCAATAAGGAGCCTTTATGTCGAACCTACGCCGTATCCTGCCGCTGCTGCTCTGCCTGAGCCTGCTGTGTGCCTGTGTGCAGATGCCCAACGCCCCCAAGGACGAGACCCCGCTGCAAAGCCCCCTGCCCACCGCCACGGCGGAGAGCAGCGCCGCCCCCGCCCCGACCGCCACGCCGGAGCCGACCATGGTGCCCGCCATGGCAACTGCCCATGACAACGCGACCCGCACCGCACCGGTGATCGAGGATCCCGCCGTCTGGGACGACAACGCCGAGCAGGTGCTGTCTGCGCTGGAAAAGCAGTTTGCCTCCTACGGCATGACCCTGACCGCCAAGGAGGGGTACCCCTACCTGCTGGCCGTCAACAACGCGGGCGGGACCGTCACCGTCTACACCGTGGACGCCGCCACCGGCCGCTACGCCGTACCCTTTATGGCCATGGTCTGCAGCGGCGGCGCGGACACCCCGACCGGCTATTTTTCCACCCCTGTGGACTACAGCTGGCGGCTGCTGATGGGCCCGAGCTACGGCCAGTATGCGACCCGCATCTACAGCAGCTACCTGTTCCACAGCGTACCCTACTACAGCCAGCACAAGGACGATGTGGAGTATGACGAGTTCAATAAGCTGGGCACGATCGCCAGCCTTGGCTGCATCCGGCTGGCGGTCGTGGATGTAAAGTGGATCTACGACAACTGCCCGCTGGGCACGCCGGTCGTGATCTACAACGACAAGGAGAACCCCGGCCCGATGGGCAAGCCCGGCACGATCTACACCGACCCCGCCGACACTGAGAAGCGCGGCTGGGACCCCACCGACCCGGACCCCGCCAACCCGTGGGACGATGCCTTCGAGAGCGGCACAGCCATCCGCAGTCAGGCCGCCTGGGACCAGTGGGAGAGCGAGCGCGAAGGCTGGCTGAAGAGCCTGACCCCGACCGATCTGCAGGGGTGGAGCACGGATTCCAAGGTGGAAGGGACCAGAGGATGACCGTAGGGGCGGGGCTCTGCTCCGCCCGTGGCCGTCCGCGGCTGCGGTAACTTCCCGGGCGGAGCAGAGCCCCGCCCCTACAATTCTACCAATAAAAAATCGGCTGTCGCATTTTGCGGCAGCCGACTTTTTTGTTTTAGCTGAACATCACGACATCCTGTGCGGGCTTCTCGCCGGGTTCCACAGAAATCGCGGTCAGGACCGGGCCGGTGGAGTCCGGAGTCTGGCCCTTGTAGATGGGGTGGTATTTTACATTGACCTTGGCGGTAATGTTGATCCAGCTGCGCTGCTCCAGACTCTTGTAATCGTCATAGCGGCAGGGCATGCCGACAAACTGGATGTCCTGCACGCAGCAGGTCATGGCAAAGCGGCCGGGCACGAACGAGCCTTTTCCGGCCTGCTGGGTCTGGCAGACCTGCGCCAGATATTTTACCGTCTTGCCGTCATATTTCTTCGGGTCGTCCATGCAGTCCATGTACCAGACGCCGAAGAACTCCTCCGGGATCTCAATGACGGGGGCGTCCACATCAAAAGGCAGCGGGTCGGGGATGTCATCGTAGGCAACGCTGCCGTCGGCGAACTCATAGGCAATGTCGCAGCGGCGGCTGGCCTGACGGACCAGCTTGTGGATCAGCTGGCGGCTCTCATCATCGTTGACAGCCTCGGCACGGTTGACGACCAGCAGCTCGCTGCCGCGAATCTTATCCAACAGCAGGCTGCGCATGGCGCTGTCACCCGCGTAGGTCTTGATGGTCGTGCCGTCCGCCGTGGCCAGACACTGGTAGACCAGCCAGTTGTCCGGCATGGCATCGTACAATTCCTGCACAAGCCACATGCCGTTGTACTCGATGATAACGCGGCCGCAGCCGGACTTTTTCTCCAGCGCGGTCAGGTTCTCCTGCGTCAGCTCGCTCTTGTCCTCGATCTGGGCAACATGCACGCCGCCGAAGGCAAACTTTTTGGGATCATACTCGATCTCGCCCTCCTCGCAGACCAGCAGCAGCGTCTTGTCGCCGGAGTCGAAGTTGGGGTCCTCCATCGTTTCCTGAATGAATTTTGTCTTGCCGCTCTCCAGCTGGCCGACAAAAAGGTATACGGGGATTTGTTTAGGCATAGGGGTGTCCTTTCGGTTAGTAGCAGTCAAAGGCTTCTCCCCCGGGGGAGAAGCTGTCCGCGAAGCGGACTGATGAGGGGAGAGCTAATCGCGGCCTGTCATTCGTGGGCTGTTGCGGCAGGCTCGCCCCTCATCCGCCTTCGGGCGGAGCCTCAGGCACCTTCCCCCAAGGGGGAAGGCGTTGCAACATCAAACATGGAACAGCTCGGCGATCTCATGCTCCTTGAGCTCGGAGCCGATCACACAGAGCTTGCCGGTGACATCGGGGCCGCAGGTGCGGATCTCATGCTCGCCGGGGACCATATCGAACTCATACCATGTGTCGCCGCCGTCCACGATGCCCTTGGCGCGCAGGATCATGCCGTAAGCGCCCTCGTCCAGCGCGTGCAGCGCCTTGTCGAGATCCTCGCGGCTGTACTTGTGGGCCGTCTCCTTGCCCCAGCTGGTGAACACCTCATCGGCATCGTGGTCGTGATGGTGGCCGCAGCTGCAGACGCCATGCTCATCGTAGTGATGCTCATGATGGTGGTCATGCTCGTCATGGTCATGATGGCAGCAATGCTCGTGATCGTGGTCATCCTCATCATGGTCATGATGGCAGCAATGCTCGTGATCGTGGTCATCCTCGTCATGGTCATGGTGGCAGCAATGCTCATGGTCGTGCTCATCCTCGTCATGATCATGATGGCAGCAATGCTCGTGGTCATGCTCGTCCTCATCATGGTGATGATGGTGGTGGTGATGCTCCTCCTCGCCGGCATGTGCCGCGTTGGCGGCGCGGGCCTCGTCCAGCAGCTCGGCCACAAGGTCGCGCTTGCCGTCCATGACAGAGACGATCTGGGCACCGGTCAGGGCGGTCCAGTCGGTGGTGACGATGGTGGCGGTGGGGTTCTTCTCGGCCAGCAGGGCAACGGCGGCAGCGACCTTATCCTCACCGGCGTTGCCGGTGCGGCTCAGGATAATGCAGGAGGCATGGCTGACCTGATCGTCATAGAACTCGCCGAAGTTCTTCATATACATTTTGACCTTGTTGACATCGGCCACGGTGACAAAGCTGTTCAGCAGCACCGGCAGGGTCTCGGCCACGCCCTCGACCGCGCGGGTGACATCGCTCAGCTTGCCGACACCGGACGGCTCGATGAGGATGCGGTCGGGGTGGTAGGTCTCAACGACCTTTTTCAGCGCCTCGCGGAAATCGCCGACCAGACTGCAGCAGATGCAGCCGGAGTTCAGCTCGTTGACCTGAATACCGGCCTCGCGCATAAAGCCGCCGTCAATGCCGATCTCGCCGAATTCGTTCTCGATCAGGACGATCTTTTCGCCCGCAAAGGCTTCCTTGATGAGCTTTTTGATAAGGGTGGTCTTGCCGGCACCGAGAAAGCCGGAGAAAATGTCGATCTTGGTTTTGTTTTCAGCCATAATTGGGTACCTCTATTCAGATGTTTATGATTTTGGCAATCTAAAAGACTAACTGCTAATACTATTATAACAAACGAGTCAAGGGGTTTTGCGCCTTTTTGCGCCGTAATTTTTGAATTTTTTGCAAAATTTGTGGGATTTGGGCAGCACTGTAGGGGCCGGGCACTGCGGGGTTGTGAGCGTGGGGCCACGGTTGAGCGGAGCGAAACCGGGGAGCGAACAATGTTTGCCCCCGCGGGGCAAACAACCGCACGAGTGGGCCAGCTTTGCTGGCTGGCGGCGCTCGTTGTGCGCCGCCAAGCGCCCGGCCCGGGGGTGTCCCGCGGGCTGGCGCTAATGGGGCACTGCCTCGGAGGGGTCAAGACCCCTCCCTACGGGCTATCGTTCACGGGTGCTTTGTAGGGAGCGGTCTTGACCACTCCGCCGGGTAGGCAGACGTTAGCGGGTTGGCCCGTAGGGGCGGCATACATGCCGCCCGGGAACCCTGCGCCGCCGCAACCCCCCCTCCCCTACGCATTGCCCGCAAACCATCTTCTGCATGGCGGGGCGTCGGGGACGCCGCCCCCTACCGCCGCATTTTGTTTGCGCTCAGCGCAAACTCCACCTTTTTTATTATCTATTATCTTTTATCTCTTATCTATTTATTATTTGCAGCATTCGTGGTATGATATACCTAACCCCAATATCTATCACAAAAAGGAGCGATCCATTTTGACTACCAATGAAAAAATCGCCGCGCTGCGCGCTGCCGCGAAGGCAGCCGGGGCCGATGGCGTGCTGATTATGACCAGCGACCCCCACTGCAGTGAGTATCTGCCCGGCTATTACAACGCTCTGCCGTGGTTTTCCGGCTTTATCGGGGAGAATTCGACCCTCGTTGTGACTCAAGACCGCAGCGCCCTGTGGTGTGACGGCCGCTTCTATGTGCAGGCCGACCGCCAGCTGGCCGGCAGTGAGATCGAGTGCATGCACGCAGGCTCTGCGGGCGTGCCGACCGTGGCCGAGTATCTGGAGAGCCACTTTGCACAGGGCGAAACGCTGCTGCTGGACGGCAGCTGTGTGCCCGCCACGATTGCCAGGGAATACCGTGACGCGCTGGCCAAAAAGGGTGCCGCGCTCAAGAGCCTTGATGTAGCCTCCCCCATCTGGGACGCCACGGGTGAGCGCCCTGCCCTGCCCGACACCCCCTGCAACCTGCTGACCCCCGCCCAGACCGGCGCGACCGCCGCCGACCGCATTGCTCTGGTGCGCGCCGCGCTGCAGAAGGCCGGTGCCACCGCGCTGGCCGTGACCGGTCTGGACTGCGTGGGCTGGCTGCTGAACCTTCGCGCCCGCGACCTGCCCTGCACCCCGCTGGCCGTTGCCTATGCGCTGGTCACGATGGACGCCTGCACGCTGTTTATTGCGCCGGGCCGCCTGTCTGACGCCGATGCCGCCACGCTGGCCGAGAGCGGCGTGACGCTGCGCGGCTACAATGAACTGATCGACGCCGTCCACGCCCTGCCCGCTGAGGAAGTGTTCCTTGTTGACGAAAAGGCGACCAATTTTGCCCTGTACGAGGCCCTGACCGCCCACAAAACGGTGACCGGCGCAGACCCGATCTTCGCCCTAAAGGGCATCAAGAACGAGACCGAGCTGAAGAACCTCCGCGAGTGCCACATCCGTGACGGCGTGGCTGTGGTTCGATTCCAGATGGATCTGGAAAAGGCACTGGCCGAGGGCAAGACCCTGACCGAGATCGACATCGACACGATGCTGCAGAAGCGCCGCGCCGAGCAGCCCGGCTACTTTGAGGACAGCTTCTCGACCATTGCAGCCTACGGCGCGAACGCTGCCATGATGCACTACCACGCCGAGGGCGAGGTAAACAGCGTCATCGAGCCGCACGGCTTCCTGCTGGTGGACAACGGCGGCCAGTACGACTGCGGCACGACCGACATCACCCGCACCTACCCGGTCGGCCCGCTGACCGACAACGAGCGCCGCTATTACACATGGGTGCTGCAGAGCCACATCGACATGGCCCGCGCCGTCTTTCTGGACTACTGCACCGGCTTTGCGCTGGACACCTTTGCCCGCGGCCCGGTCTGGGCGCACAAGGTCAACTACCGCTGCGGCACTGGCCACGGCGTCGGCTTCATCTCCGGCGTGCATGAGGGGCCCCAGAGCCTGCGCCCGAACAACCCCGTCATCTTCAAGCCCGGCATGACCATCACCGACGAGCCGGGCATCTATGAGACTGACGAGGTCGGCATCCGCATCGAGAACGAGCTGGAGTGCGTGGACATGGGCGAGAACCAGTACGGCCACTGGCTGGGCTTTGCCCCGCTGACGCTGGTGCCCATCTCGACCGAACCGGTCCTTGTGGACGATTTGAGCCGCGACCAGCTCAACTGGCTGAACGACTACCACGCCCATGTCTATGAGATGCTCAGCCCCCGCCTGACCGAGGACGAGAAGGCCTGGCTGAAGGAGAAGTGCGCGGCGATTGGCAGATAAACAACTGACAGGTGTTTATCTTTTATATTCCTGTAGGGGCCGGACATGTCCGGCCCGCAACATAAACCGGAAAGCAGGTGCTTGCCGGTAAGCTGCGGGCCGGGCATGCCCGGCCCCTACGCCTTAACAATGTTTTACCATGCAATAACGGCACACGTCCCCGGAACGGTCAAGACCGTTCCCTACAAAGCACCCGTGGACCCCGATCTGTAGGGAGGGGTCTTGACCCCTCCGCAGCTGCCGTTTGCCATTGAGACGCGGTAGGGGCCGGACATGTCCGGCCCGCAACATAAACCGCAAGCAGGTGCTTGCCAGTAAGTTGCGGGCCGGGCATGCCCGGCCCCTACAGAGCGGCATACTCAATGGCTATTTACTTCTCGCACGCGCCGTCGTTGCCCTACTCTTGCGGTTACCGCATCAAACTTCGCCTTTACAGGCTCGTTTTCTGCGACCGCTGCGCTTCCTCCGTCTCGCTGCATCCGCCGCAGGCGGCGCTCGACTCCGTCGCCCCGCAGCCGTCGCAGTCGCTCTCGAACTGCACGGCGTTCTTGGCCAGCTCGGGGTCAAGGCGCTGTGCGACCTGCATCATCAGGGCGCACTCCATCCGCTTGCGGAACACCTTGCAGCCGTACTCATAGGTGCCGTGGATGTCGCCGGTGGCGTGCAGCGCGTTGGCCGCGCAGCCGCCCGCGCAGTAGAGCCGCGCCCAGCAATCCTTGCAGTCGGGGCGGGCGTAGACATTGCAGAGCTTGAACTCATCGCGCAGGGCGGTGTTGGTTACGCCGTCCCAGACATTGCCCAGCTTGTAATTGGGGTCGCCCACAAACTGGTGGCAGGGGTAGAGATCGCCCCACGGGGTCACGGCCATATACTCGGTGCCGGAGCCGCAGCCCGAGATGCGCTTGTAGATGCAGGGGCCGTGCTTCAGATCCAGAATGTAATGGTAGAAGGTGATCGGCTTGCCGGCCTTCTGGCGGCGCAGCATGTCGTTGGCCAGCAGCTCATACTGGTCAAACAGCTTGGGCAGATCCTCCTCGGTCAGCGCCTCGGGGGAGTCGGGCGGCGCCACAACAGGCTCCATCGACAGCTCACTGAAGCCGAGGTCGTCCGCCATATGGAACAGGTCCTTGGTAAAATCAACATTGTGATGCGTAAAGGTGCCGCGCATATAGTAGCCCTTGCCGCCGCGCGCCTTGACCAGCTTCTGGAACTTGGGCACGATGCGGTCATAGCTGCCGTTACCGGCCAGATCCACGCGGAAGCGGTCGTTGACCTCCTTGCGGCCGTCGAGCGAAAGCACAACATTATGACATTCCTTGTTGCACCAGTCAATGACCTCGTCCGTGATGCCGATGCCGTTGGTCGTCATCGTAAAGCGGAAGTTCTTGTTATACTTTCCCTCGATGCTGCGCGCATAGGCAACCAGCTGCTTGCAGACCTCGAAGTTCATCAACGGCTCACCGCCGAAGAAATCGACCTCCAGATTGCGGCGGGTGCCGGAGTTTTCGATCAAAAAGTCCAGCGCGCGCTTGCCGGTCTCGAAGCTCATCAGGCCGGCCTCGCCGTGGAACTTGCCCTGCGCGGCAAAGCAGTAGCTGCAGTTCAGGTTGCAGGTGTGGGCCACATGCAGGCAGAGCGCCTTGACCACATTGGAACGGTTTTTAAAGTCAAAGGCGTGGTCGGCGTAGGCATCGGGCGCAAAGAGCTGGCCGGCGGCGGTCAGTTCGTCAATGTCGTCCAGCACATCGTTGATGTCGGCGGCGGTCACATCGGCGCGGTCCGCGTACTTTTTGGCGAGGGCTGCAGCAGCCTGCTCCCGGCTGCTGCCTTGGTCGATCAGGGCGATGGCGTCATACGCGACATCGTCCACGGCGTGTACGCTGCCGCTGTAGACATCCAGCACAATGTTGTAACCGCTTAATTTGTATTGATGGATCATGATTTTCTCCGTTTTGTCAGGTTGGATATACGGCAGGCGGCCACGGGCGGATATGGAATCCGCCCCTACGGCATTCCCCTTGCGGGGGCACATTCCCTATGCGCCCCACCGCATCATATCATAGAAAATGCCGGGCTGCCACACGGCATCCCGGCATCAAAGCCAGCAAAAATTACTTGTCGGTCTTCTCGCAAGGCTGGTTGGCAATGCCGCAGCTGGTCTTGCAGGCGCTCTGGCAGGAAGTCTGGCACTCGCCGCAGCCGCCGTTCAGCAGGCTCTTCGCCATATCGCGGGTCTCGAGAGTCTGGATGTGCTTCATAAAACAGTCACCCCTTTATACATTTTAGAATTATTACTATTATACACGGTTTTGGCGGGGGTGTCAAGGGGGCAATCAAGGCAAAGCGGCAAAGCCCCTCCGGCCTTGCTTCGCTCGGCCACCTCCCCTATAAGGGGAGGCTTTTCTCGCGGGCTCCGCCCGCGCAAAAGGCTCCCCACAATGTGGGGAGCTGGCCGAGCCTGCGAGGCCTGAGGGGCTTTGCGGCCTTCAAATCACCGAAATCTTATCCGGCCCGCTTCCCCCAATATGCTTGATCCTTGTCCCGGCCTTTTCCAGTTCCTCACACGCGGCGGCCAGTGCCGCCGTCACCTCCTCGCCGGGGGCGATCAGCGGCACACCGGGCGGGTAGGCCCAGAGGTACTCGGCGGCGGTCTGCCCTACAGCGCTCTGCATCGGCACAATGCGGGACGGGCGCAGCAGTGCCGCGCCGATCGTGCAGCGCACCGCGCCGGGCGCGGGCAGGATATGCGGCGCAGCGGCGGGCGGCGCGGCGGTCTTGTCCCACGCGGCCAGCACATCGGCCAGCCGGTCCAGCGCGTCCTCTGCATCGCAGGGGCTTGTCATCGCCAGCACATTGGGTCCGCAGACCATCTCCGGCTCAAAGCCGTTTTCCCGCAAATACGCTGCGCCCGCCGCGCCGATCTGCAGCAGCAGCTTGCCGGCATCGTGCGCAAAAAAGTCCGGGTGGGGCGCATCCGCGCCGCAGCACAGGATGCGTGTGTTCTGCAGCTTTTTCGCTGCAGCGTCAAAGCGGTCCAGCCGGGCGCGCCATGCGGCAAAGGCCGCGCACCCCTGCTGCGCCAGCCAGCCGGTGCAGCCGTCCAGACTGACGAGCAGCGGGTAGCTGGGTGAGCTTGTCTCAAATACATCAAGTTGGCGCTCGACCTCGGCGGGGTCCGCAAGGCTGCCGTTCAGCTGCAAAAAGGCGGTCTGGGTCAGGCTGGGCAGCGTTTTGTGGGCGCTCTGCACAACAAGGTCGGCCCCCGCCGCGACCGCGCTGCCCTGCCAGCCGTACTGCGCGGCAAACGGCAGATAGTGCGCGCCGTGCGCTTCATCGACAAGCAGCGGCACGCCGTGCGTATGGCAGAGCCTTGCAATGGACGCTATATCGCTTACAACGCCCTCGTAAGTCGGGCTGGTCAGGATGACGCAGCGCGCCTGCGGATGCGCATCGAGCGCAGCAGCCACCGCGGCGGGCGGCACGCTGCCGTAGATGCCGAACGCCGCATCGACCGGCGGCGTCAGGTAATGGGCGGTCAGCTGCCCCAGCTCAAGGGCGTGGTAGACGGCCTTGTGGCAGTTGCGCGCCACAATGACCTCACTGCCGAAGGGTGCCAGCGCACGGATGCCCGCCAGCAGGCCGACCGTGCTGCCCCCCACCAGATACCAGCAGCGGCGGCTGCCGTACAGGGCGGCGGTGCGCTGCATGGCGGCGGCCAAAATGCCGTCCGCATCGTGCAGGTCGTCCGCACCGTCAATTTCGGTCATATCCCACGCAGCGCAGCCAAGCCCCGGTGCGGGCAACGTGCGGCGCTTGTGGCCGGGCATGTGCAGCGGGTAGCGGGCAGCGGAGAGGTTTTCTAATTGTTGTTGCAGCGTCAATTTTGTCATAGCATACCTTATATAAAAAGCCTTCCCCCAAGTGGGGGAAGGTGCCCGAGGCCCCGACCGAGGGCGGATGAGGGATGACTGTGCCGTGCCCGCCCTTTTGCGGCTGGCAGCGGCAGACTCTCCCCTCATCAGCCGCCTGCGGGCGGCAGCTTCTCCCCCAAGGGGAGACGCCTTTGGGGTTACGAAATCTCAATTTCTGCCTTACTGCCCGCCCGTGTCTTGGTCACGCGGATCTGGCGGGTCAGGCGGTCCTGCAGGGCCTCGACATGGGAGATGACGCCGATGAGCTTATCGCCCCCGGCCAGCCCGGCCAGCGTATCAACGGCCTTTTCAAGGCTGTCGGCGTCAAGCGAGCCGAAGCCCTCGTCGATGAACAGCGTCTCGATGACCACGCCGCCCGCGTTCTGCTGGATCGTATCGCTGATACCCAGCGCAAGGCTCAGGGCGGCCATAAAGCTCTCGCCGCCCGACAGACTGCCCACCGGGCGGGTCTTGCCGGTGTAGGCATCAAAAACATCGAGATCCAGCGCGGTCTTGCCGCTGACGGCCTCGCTCCGGCGGCGCAGCAGGCGGTACTGCCCGTCCGTCATGCGGGTGAAGCGCAGGTTGGCAGCCTCGACAACGCCGTCAAAATAGAACGCCTGTACGTACTGTTCAAACGGCAGCTTGATTTTGCCGGTCAGGTTGCCGTTGATCGTTTTGGAGAGGTTGTCCCACATGGCCCGCTTTTCCCGGGCGGCGGCGCTCTCCCGCATGGCCTTGTGCAGGGCATCCAGCGCGGCGCGGTTGGTGTGCAGCCGGTGGACCGCCGCATCGCGGGCATCCATAGCGGCGGCGCGGTCGCTGCGCAGCCGGGCCAGCGCCTCCTGCAGGCGCTCCAGCGCATCGGGGTTATCCCGCTTGGGCATCGTCTCCTGCATCTGCTGCACGCGGGCCGTGGCAGCGGCGTGGCCTGCCTTGGCGTTGGCGGCGCGGCGGGTGGCGGCAAACTGCTGCTTGTCCAGCTCAGCCAACTGGCGGGTCAGGATGTCCGCCTGCTTGGCAAGGCTCTTGGCGCGGTCGGTCTTTTGCTTCAGCTTCAGGTGGTCGGCCTGCAGGCCGCGCAGCCCCTCGGCCAAGCTCTCCTGCTGGGCGGTCAGGGCGGCTTTCAGCTCGTCCGGTGTCAGCTCGGCGGCGGGCTTGCCCGTATAGCGGTCCCCGCGGCGGGCGAAAAATCCATCTGCGTCGCGCTGCAATGCCGCGCGCAGCTCATGCGCGTGGGCAGCGGCGTCACCGGCGGTGCGGCTGGCGGCGGCCGTTGTGCGGCGCTGGGCCGTCAGCTCCTTCTCGCGCTCCTCCAGCTGCTTTTCGGTGATGTGGTCCTTGGGCAGGGCCGCGATCTTGGGGTGGCGGGTCGAGCCGCAGACCGGGCAGGGCTTGCCTTTTTCCAGATCGCGGGCCAGCAGGCCGGCGCGGTTGGCGTTAAGCTGGCGCTGCAGCGTGCTGTACTCCTCCTCGGCCTTGTCCAGCGCGGCCTGCGCCGCCACATAGGCGGTCTGGCGGTCTGCGGCGTCCTGCCGGGCCTTGTCGGCGTCCTGCAGCTGGCTTAAAAGCTGCCTGCAGTCGGCAGAAAGCCCCTCCGCCAGCTCAATGCGGTGGTCTGTTTTCAGCAGGTCGGCCTCAGCCTGGCTCAGCGCGGCGCGGTCGGCCTCGTTTTTGGCAATGCTCTCCTTGAGGCTCGCCGTCCGCTTTTCAAGGTCGGCCATGATGATGTCGGTCTGGTGCTCGACATCGGCGGCGCGCTGCTCCTCGGCGATGAGGCCGGCCAGCTGGCGGCGGCGGGCGGCGCGCTCCTCGGCAATTTTAAGGCCGGCGTCACCGCGGGCGATCTTCTCGTCCAGCTCCTTCATGACGGCGGTCTGGCGCTTCTCGTTCGCCTCATCGGCCTCAAGCAGCAGCTTGCCAAGCTCGGCGGCAGCGCCTGCGGCAAACGGGTCGCGGTCGTCCTGCATTTCGGCTAGCTCGGCGGCGGTCTGCTCATCGGCGCCATCCCCCAGCAGGGCACCCACATGCATCAAAAGTACATCATCCAGCCGCTTACATTCCTCCTCGGCGCGGCGGGCGTAGTCCACGGCGGCCTGTCCAAGGCGCTGGTGGTCGGCCGTGTCAAAAACGCGGCGCAGGATGGCGGCCCGCTCGGCGGAGGGGGCGTTCAGCAGCCGGGTGAAATCATTCTGCGCCAGCATCGACACCTGCGCAAACTGCTTGGCGTCAATGCCCAGCAGCTTGACAACGGCGTCCGTCACAGCGGAGGCACCGCTGACCGGCTCGTCCGGCTCGCGGATGAGCTCGGCCTTGGCGGGCACCTTGACCATGCCGCTGCCCCGCTTGGCCGCGCGCTGCTGGTCGGGCCAGCGGCGCACCGTGTAGCTGCGCCCCCGGTGGGTAAAGGTCAGCTCCACCGAGGTCTCGGCCTCCGGTGCAGCAAAATCGCTGCGCAGCATCGTTGTTTTTCTATTTTCGCCCGAGGTTTCGCCGTAGAGCGCAAAGGTGATGGCGTCAAACAGGGCGGTCTTACCCGCGCCGGTATCGCCGCCGATCAAAAACAGGCCGTTGCCGCCGAACGCCGCAAAATCCAGCTCTGTGCGGCCGGCGTAGGGGCCGAAGGCGTTCAAGATCAACTTCCGGGGTTTCATTCGCTTTTTGACGCCTCCTCGCGCAGTTTTTTCACAGCCAGCACTTCCTCGGTCGTCAGGGCACGGCCGTTCATCTTGGTGAAAAAGTCCTGAAACAGCTCGGCAAAGGGCTTGCCCTTGACGGCCTGCGTCATATCGGCCGGCAGCGCCGCCGTGCCCTTGGGCTGGTAGTCGAGCCGCATCGCATTGGGGTAGGCCGCGCGCAGCTGGGCCATCGCATCGGGCAGCGGGGTCGGGTCGGTCAGGGTCGCCCAGATATAATCCTCGGTGTCGGTGGGGTGCGCGACCAGCTTGGCCAGCGGGCCGGTCAGGTGGCGCATGGCGCGGCGGGGCGTCAGCGGCAGCTGCTCGATCTTTTCGACACCGCGCTTGCCGATCCGCACAAGGGTGGCGGATTTTTGCATACCGCACTCGTCCAGATGGTAGCACAGCGGCGAGCCGGCGTACCGCACGGCGTCAATGCCGACCCGCTGCGCGCGGTGGATATGCCCGAGCGCAGCATAGCAGAAGCCCGCAAACCGCGCTGCATCAATAGAATCCACCGTGCCGACCGTCAGGGGGGCCGTCTCACTGCCGGCAAGCTGGGGCGGGCATACGCCGGAGACCACCATCTGGTGGGCCACCAGCACGCGGCGGGGGGCGGCAGGCTCACAGACGGCGAGCGCCGCGCCCACGGCGGAATCATAGTCGGAGATCTCGGCCTCGGGCAGATAGTGGCGCACGGTGGCCGCCCGCACAAAGGGCAGCAGGGTAAATTCAAGGGGGCCGTAGCGGTCATGCAGCACGACCTGCTTGGGCATGCCGTGGAACCGCCCGGCGATGTAGACACCCTGCTCTGCCAGCAGGCCGCTGGCGAAATCAAGGCGCTCGGCGCTGTCATGGTTGCCGGACACGGCCAGCACCGGTACATGCCGCAGCGAAAGCTGTGTCAAAAACCAGTCGAGCAGCGTGCAGGCCGCAGCCGGGGGGACAGGGGTGTCGTAGATGTCGCCCGCCAGCACCACGGCCTCGACGCCGTGCTTATCGCAGAGGGTCAGGATCTGCTCCAGAATAAAGTGCTGATCCTCCAGCATATCAAACCCGTTGACCCGTTTGCCAAGGTGCAGGTCAGCCAAGTGCAGAAGTTTCATAGTGTATCTCCAGATTTTGCGTTTACCGCGCTGCAGGGGCCGGACATGCCCGGCCCGCGGCCTTGCGGGGATGGGGTGCTTGCCGGAATGTACAGGGCCGGGCGTGCCCGGCCCCTACCCGGCAGGCTGCCGTTTGTAGGGGGCGTCGTCCTCGACGCCCCGCGGGCCGATGCAAGCATCGGCCCCTACAAATTCACTGCGTTACCGCCACAGCTTCTCCCATGTGGTAATATCCAGCGTCACGCCGGGCAGGACCTCCATCGGGGCGGTCTCTGCCTTGCGGAAGCGGCATTTTTTCGCAAAGCCCTCGGCCTTGAGGTCGCGCGCCCACACCTTCAGATACAGGCGGCTGCGGCCATCCCCCTCGGCCAGCTTCTGGGCGTAGGCCACAACGCTGCGGCCGATGCCCTTGCCGCGGGCCTTCTCCTTCAAAAACAGGCGGCTCAGGCACATGGCGCCCGCCGGGCCGAGGTCGAGTGCAAAATAGCCCACCGGCTCGGTGCCGAGATAGACGAGGAAATAGTTGATAACGCCGCTGTGGATCTCGTCATCGGTCAGGATGTCGCTCTGGTACTTATCGGCCAGCGCGGCGGCGACCTTGGGCGTCAGCTTGGTGTAGTGCTGCACAAAAATTTCCTGTGCCAGCTCCGAAACCAGCTGCACATAGCGGGTCTTGGTAACTTGCTTGAATGTTGGGTTCATAGTAACTCCTTTTGTTAAACATATGCCGCCGTAGGGGCGCATTCTATATGCGCCCGTGCAGCTTACGGCAGGTGCCGCGGGCGGATATGGAATCCGCCCCTACATTTATTCAATGGTAACGCTCGCCTTCGCCGGCATACAGGCGGCCCAGTCGCCCTCGTTTTTCAGCACACCGAACCCCTCGCACAGGTGGTCGGGGCAGGGGCTGTCCACAAAGGCAATGCCGCCGTTTTCCACATGCAGGTGGATCGTGTACCGGCCGGTGTCGATGTCATAGTCGGCGTCCCTGCGCAGGTCGATGCGCTGCTCCGTCTGCGGCGTGCCGTAGCGCAGCACCGCCGTATGCCCGCTGCCGCCGGTGCGGCATACCAGCCAAAACACCGCCGCCGCGGCCAGAACCGCCGCAATGAAGATGATATTTTTGCGTTTGTTCGTCATTCTTTGTCAAATTCCAGTTCCTGCGCCATGCCGTCATACCCGGCCAGCGCTAAAGGGTAAGCTGTGCGGGCCGCAGCCAGCCCGGGGGCGGTGTCGGTCACGGCGGCGCTGTAGTGGGTCAGCCAGAGGCGGCGCACCGCGGCGGCGGCGGCCAGCGCGCCCGCCTCGCGGCAGGTCGTGTGGCCGTAGAGCCGGGCCTTGGGCAGGTCGGCGTCATCGGCGTAGGTCGCATCCATGCAGAGCAGGTCGGCATCCCGGGCGGCGGCTTCCAGCGCGGCGCAGGGGCGGGTGTCGGTCGCATAGACAACCTTGAGGCCCCGGCGCGGCGGGCCAAGCACCTGCTCCGGTGTGAAGCCGCCGGCCGCCGCACCCTTTTGCAGCGTTTTCCAATACGCCACCGGGATGCCCGCCGCCCGCGCCCGCGCGGGGTCAAACCGGCCTGCGCGGGGCAGTTCAAGCGCGTAGCCGCAGCAGGGCACGCGGTGTTCCAGCGGGAACGGCGTGATTTTCAGCGCATCTACGGCAAACGGCGCGTCCGCCTCCCGCCAGAGGACGGGATAAGGCTGCGCACCTGCCAGCGCCATGACGGGCCGCGCGACTGCATCCAGCCCTGCAGGGCCGTAGACGGTCAGCGGCTCGGTGCGGTTCAGGCTGCCCAGCGTCTGCAAAAGTCCGGGCAGACCCAGAATGTGGTCCCCGTGGTAGTGGGTCAGCAGCACGGCCGAAAGCCGGTACGCGCTGACGCCGTACCGCCGCAGCCCGACCTGCGTACCCTCGCCGCAGTCAAGCAGAACGCTGCGCCCGGCCACCGTCACGGCGGCGGCCGCCAGCGCACGGTCGGGCAGCGGCTGCGTGCCGCCCGTACCCAAAAGCGTTACCTTCAGCATCGGCTCACCTCTTTCCAACATTACCCCATTATTAAGCGTATTATAGCACAGATCAGGGAGGAGTACAACAGGCGTATGCCTTCCCCTTTTGGGGGAAGGTGCCCGAGGCCCCGACCGAGGGCGGATGAGGGGCAGCGCTTTCTCTATTGCCCGTGAACGGGTTGCTGCGGGAACGCCGCCCCTCATCAGTCGCCTGCGGGCGACAGCTTCAGTCTACGCGCTAAGAGCCGCCGCAAAAAGCGGCGGTTGCGCTCCGACACGCGCCTGCGGGCGCAGCCCCTCGGGGGAAGCCAAAGTTTTTGAAACACTCCGCCCGTTTTTGTCGTATACTCTTTATGAAAGGGGGGCGACGCCCATGACAGAGCACGAGTTGGACACCCTGCTGCGGGACTACGGCGGCGCGGTGCGGGCCGTCTGCCGGGCCATTTTGCCGGGCCACCCGCAGGACGCCGAGGAGGCCGAGGCCGACACATTTTACAAGCTGTGGCGCGGCGCGCGGCTGCCTGCGGACGAGGCGCACCGGCGGCGGCTGGTCATTTTGACGGCGCGGCAGTGCGCCATTGACCGCTACCGTGCGCTGCTGCGCCGGGGCGAGACGCTGCCGCTGGACGACCGCGATGACGCCGAGCTGGCTGTGGCGCTGGAAAGCCATCTTGAAAGCCGCGAACTGATGGCGCAGATCATGGCGCTGCCGCCGCCGGACGGAGAGCTGTTTTTGCGGCGGTACTTATACGGCGAGACGGCGGCCCAGCTGGGTGCGCGGTTTGCCATGCCCGCCGCCACGGTGCGCACCCGGCTGCACCGCGCACGGCTGGCACTGCAAAAGCTATTGAAGGAGGGCTGACCTATGACCGAACTGGAACGCTGGATGAACGACAACCCGCCGCTGGCGGACGCCCTGACGGCGGAGGAAACCGCTGCACTGCGCCAAAAAGTACTGGCGCGCCGCCCAAGGCTGCATGCTTTGCGCGGCTGGCGGCTGGCAGCTGCGGCGGCAGCGCTCTGCTTAGTGGCCGCGGGCGCGGTGGTGCTGGGGCTTTTCCACCCCATGAGCGCCGCCAACGAGACGAACGCACTGGTGCAGAAGTACGGCGTGGTGCTGGACGAACCGCTGACCGCCGAGATCAACGGCCGCACGGTCAGTGTAAAGGCGCTGCTGCGCGGCGAAAACACGCTGCGAGTGCTGTACGATGTGGACAACGCCCAAGGGATGGAGCCAAGCGATTTGGTGTGGGACACCGGCGCGTTTTACCTGCGTGCAGCGGACAACAGCGGCGACAAGCGGCTCTATATTGCAAGCAACGCACAGGTAGGGCCGTGTTACGGGTACGCCATTGGTTCGTGGGCAACGCGCAACGCGGTCAGCAAAGGCGACGTTCTCTCCTGCTATGTGGATATTCCGTTGACCCAGACGGCCACCGACACGCGAACGCTGTATATCTGCGATTTAACAAATTACAAGGCCTCTGCACATGTTAAGGTCATGCTGCCAGACATGGCTGAAGCAGTGACGATAAACGTAAAGAAAACCATCTCGCTGAAGGGCGGGCACTGGTTCCATTATGATATGACCGATGAAGAGGCTGCTGAATATCCCGATGCAACGTTTGACATTCAAGAGGTTCGTATTGAGCCGCTGGCGGTCAGCGTCATCGGCAAAAATCACGGCAGTCTGCCGCTGGGCGGGACCTCGCGGTACGATGTGCAATCCCGCGTGAAGCTGTTCCGCGCTGACGGCACGGAACTGACCTACGGCTGGGACGGAGAGTTTTACCAGGGTTTTTATGGCCGCGTGAGAAAATCTTCCGGTCAGAGTGCTCTGCGGGTGAACACCTACAACTTGATCGACCCGGAGGCGGTGGCGTATATCGAGATCGACGGGGAGAGGTTTGAGGTGAAGTAAACGCGGCAAAAGCCCCTCCGGCCATCGCTGACGCTCGGCCACCTCCCCTGTAAGGGGCGGCTTGTTGCGCGGGCGAAGCCCGCGAGAAAGGCTCCTCACGAAGTGGGGAGCTGGCCGAGCCTGCGAGGCCTGAGGGGCTTTTGCAGGTTTGCGGGGGCACCCCGTTGACGGGATGCCGTGGTGAATTTTGCCCTCATCAGTCGCCTGCGGGCGACAGCTTCCCCCGCAGGGGAAGCCAAAAGCGCCCCCGCGTGGCTTCTGCCTCGCGGGGGCGCTTGTTCATATTCTTATCAGCCGAACATATTGATCAGGATACCAGCGGCAACGGCGGAGCCGATAACACCGGCAACGTTGGGGCCCATGGCGTGCATGAGCAGGTAGTTGCGGGGGTTGTACTCCTGACCGACCTTCTGGGAAACACGGGCGGCCATGGGAACGGCGGAAACACCGGCGGAGCCGATGAGCGGGTTGATCTTGCCGTGGGTGACCGCGCACATGACCTTGCCGAGGATGACACCGCCAGCGGTGCCGACACCGAAGGCCACGATGCCCAGAACGATGATCTCAACGGTCTGGATGTTCAGGAAGGTGGCGGCGTTGGTGGTGCAGCCGACCGAGAAGCCGAGGAAGATCGTGATGATGTTCATCAGCTCATTGCCGGCGGTCTTGGTGATACGCTCGACAACGCCGGACTCCTTCATCAGGTTGCCCATCATCAGGCAGCCGACCAGAATGGCGGCGTCAGGCAGGGTCAGGGCGACGATGATGGTGACGATGATGGGGAAGAGGATCTTCTCGGTCTTGGAGACGCGGCGAGGCGCCGTCATGACGATCTGACGCTCTTTTTCAGTGGTCAGGACCTTCATGATAGGCGGCTGGATAACCGGCACCAGCGCCATGTAGCAGTACGCAGCAACCGCGATGGAGCCGAGCAGATGCGGGGCCAGCTTGGTGGTGACGTAGATAGCGGTGGGGCCGTCTGCGCCGCCGATGATGCCGATAGCGCCGGCCTCCTGATTGGTGAAGCCCAGAATCTTAGCGCCGACAAAGGTGAAGAAGATGCCGAGCTGTGCGGCCGCGCCCAGCAGCAGGCTGGACGGGCGGGCGATCAGCGGCTCGAAATCGGTCATCGTGCCGATGCCGAGGAAGATCAGCGGCGGATAGATGCCGAGCTTGACGCCCAGATAGATGTAGTCTACCATACCGCCGGAGGAGCCGAGCAGCTCCCAGTTGATATGGTTCGTCTCGTTGATGAAGATGTCCATGTGGAAGATGCCGTCAAGGGGCAGGTTGGTCATCAGCATGCCGAAGCCGATGGGCAGCAGCAGCAGCGGCTCAAACTGCTTGACGATGGCCAGATACAGCAGCACGCAGGCCACTGCCAGCATGACGGCGTACTTCCAGCCGCCCTCGGTGAAGAAGATCTGTGCCCAGCCGGACTTTGCGAAGATCTCCGCAATATTGGTAAAAATCGCACCCATTTCCGTACCTCCTTACATAAAGGGCGTGGTATGCTCGCGCACGCCTGCGTCACCCCATGCGCCGCGGCGGGAGCCGGCAGCGGGCTTGGAAACGCGCTTGATGCCGCGGATCACGGCATTGCCGCCGCACACAGAGGCCACGGCAGCGGAGATGGCGGCGATGATCTCGCCGGGGATGGAGCCGTTGTCAGCCTTGGCTGCAGGGGCAGCGGGCTTGGCGGCAGGGGCAGCCTTGGCAGCGGGGGCCGCAGGGGCCTTCGGCGCGGCAGGCTTGTCGTTCTTCTTATTGTTGATGTTGTCGAAGATCTTGCCTTCCAGCGTGATGATAAGGCACAGGGCCACCAGCATCGCGAAAACCAGTGTAATGCTGGTCAGAACAACGGTGCCGTCGCTGGCTTCAAGGGCAAGCAGAGCTAGGTTGGGCATGGATGATCCTCCTTTAATTGGTAAACGGCCGGAAAAAGGCTATTTGATGATATTATAGCACAAAGTGATTTTTTTGGGTAGATTTTTTTACAAAAAAATGAATATTTTTGGGGAATTGTATGGATGTAGGATGTTGGGGCGGCTGCGGGAAGGTGCCAAAGCCCCTCAGGCCTCGCAGGCTCGGGCCAGCTCCCCACTGCGTGGGGCGCCTTTTTGCGCGGGCTTCGCCCGCGTGAGAGCCTCCCCTCTCAGGGGAGGTGACGAGCGAAGCGAAGTCGGAGGGGCCTTGCCCGTTTTCCGTTGTGCACACCGTCCAATTTTTCAGCATCATTTTCGGCTGGTTGTACAGCATTTTCTACAAACATGAACAAAATATGTCCCCGCCCTATTGACTGGACCGCAACTCTGTGATAGCATAAACGCAACAAAAGAACGGCAAAGGCGCCGGGCAGAGTATTTCTGCCCGGCGCTTTTTCTGTTTCTTTTGCAAATATTCCGTGCGAAAGTAAGAGAGAGGGGTTTCAAGGTATGTACAACTCAGCAGATGTAACATGGACACTGGTTGCGGCGTTTCTGGTGTTCTTTATGCAGGCAGGCTTTGCTTTGTGTGAAGCCGGCCTGACCCGCGCTAAAAACACCGGCAATATTCTGATGAAGAATATGATGGACTTTTGCATCGGTACACCCTGCTACTGGCTGGTCGGCTTCGGCGTGATGTTCGCCGGCTCCGGCGCGCTCATCGGCGGGTTTGACCCGTTCATCCGCGGCAGCTATGACTTCGGTACGCTGCCGGTCTGGGTCTACGCGGTGTTCCAGACCGTGTTCTGCGCGACCGCCGCCACCATCGTTTCCGGCTCGATGGCCGAGCGCACAAAGTTCAGCGCCTACTGCTGCTACTCCGCCGCCATCAGCCTGATCGTCTACCCCATCTCCGGCCACTGGATCTGGGGCGGCGGCTGGCTGGCGCAGCTCGGCTTCCATGACTTCGCAGGTTCCACGGCGGTCCACTTTGTCGGCGGCGTCACGGCCTGCCTCGGCGCCTGGATGCTCGGCCCCCGCATTGGCAAGTACAACAAGGCGGGCACGCCGCGCGCCATCCCCGGCCACAATCTGACCGCCATGGCGCTGGGCGTTTTCATCCTGTGGTTCTGCTGGTTCGGCTTCAACGGCGGCTCCACCGTCAGCATGACCGGCGATGATACGATGATTTCCGCAGGCCTTATCTGCTTCAACACCAACCTTGCCGCCGCGCTGGCCACTGTTGCGGCGCTGATCGTCTCGTGGGTGCGGTACGGCAAACCCGATGTGTCCCTGACCTTCAACGGCGCACTGGCCGGTCTGGTCGCCATTACTGCGGGCTGTGATGTGGTCGATCCGTTCGGCGCAGCCGTCATCGGCATCGTGGCCGGTGTGCTCTGCATCTTCTCGGTCGAGTTCTTCGACAAGATTGCCAAGATCGATGACCCGGTCGGTGCGGTCTCCGTCCACTGCGTCAACGGCTGCTGGGGCACGCTGGCGGTCGGCCTGTTTGCCACCGAGGGCGGCCTGTTCTACGGCGGCGGCCTTGCCAAGCTGGGCATCCAGCTGCTGGGTGTTGTCAGCGTGGCCGCGTGGGTGCTGATCACGATGTACATCATCTTCTCGATCATCAAAAAGACGATCGGGCTGCGCGTCTCCGAGAAGGAGGAGTTGGACGGCCTCGACATCCATGAGCACGGCCTGACCAGCGCCTACGCCGGCTTTGCGATCAGCGACCCGACCTATGCCGAGTTGGATGTGAACGAGAACACCGACCTCGGCGAGGACGACATCGAGAAGGCCAGCCCCGAAAAGATCGCGGCTGCTGTCAAGGTCACGCAGGAAGCACCGCTGCCCGCCGGGCTGGATTCCGGCATGCACAAGGTTTCCATCATCGTGCAGCTTGCGAAGTTTGAGACGCTGAAGAAGGCGCTGAACGACATCGGCGTGACCGGCATGACGGTGACTCAGGTCATGGGCTGCGGCCTGCAGAAGGGCAGCGGCGAGAAGTACCGCGGCGCCGAGGTTGACGCCACCCTGCTGCCGAAGGTCAAGGTCGAGGTCGTTGTGAGCAAGATCCCGGTCGACAAGATCATCGACACCGCCACCAAGGCCCTGTACACCGGCCACATCGGCGACGGCAAGATCTTTGTCTACAATGTGGCAAAGGTCGTCAAGGTCCGCACCGGCGAGCAGGATTACGCCGCCCTGCAGGATGTGGAGTAATCCGCAGCACCATTTAGGGTATATATAAAGGTTAGTGAACCGCCCCCCTCCGAAGTGGGATTCGGAGGGGGCGGTTGGTTTTGCGGGCGATGGACAAGGGGGTTGTGGCGGCAGGTTTCGGCGGGGTGAGGGCACCCCGCACTACGCACGGATTTTCAAGTGAGGGTGTAGGGCGGCCAGCCCTCTGGCCGCCGTGGAGGTTTGCGGCGGCGGGAAGTTTCCGGGAAGGATGAATCCCTCCCCTACGGATGAACCGTTGACGGCAGTTTAACGGAAGGTAGCGGAGGGGTCAAGACCCCTCCCTACGATGTAACATACAAGGGGGCACAAAGCGAAACCGGGAGCTGACGCAAGGCTGCGGGCCGGGCATGCCCGGCCCCTACAGGGCGGCGATTGGGAAACGGGATATAACGCAGGTTTACGGCTGCGGGGGTTCGGGGGAACACCCGAATTTTAAAACGGAGCAGAGGGCGCGGGCGTTAAGCGCGAACAGTAATACTGCGTTCGCGTAGCCCGCGCCCTCTGCGACTTCCGCTTTGGGAATCCAAGGGGCGTGCAGCCCCTTGGTCGCGGGTCCGCTGCGTCGAAACAGCGGCAGTTTTCTTTGCGAGCTTTCTTTTGCTGCCAAAAGAAAGCGAGTTCCCGGGGGGCTGCCGTTAATCCTTCAGCCCCTCACTTCCCCCTCGCCGACTGTATATACTGTCTCGGCGTCTGATTGTACTCGGCCCGGAACGCACGGTAGAAATTTGCGTAATCGCCGAAGCCGCAGTATTGACAGACCTCATTCGGCAGCACGCCGCCTGCAAGCAGCTGCTTGGCGTTCAGCAGCCGTTTTTGCAAAATATACCGGTGTACGGTCGTGCCGACCTGTGCATCAAACTTGCGCAGCAGGTGATACTTACTGATGAAGAACTTCTCCGAGAGCTGGTCAAGGGTCAGCGGCTCGCTGTAATGCTCGTTGATGTAGTGCAGCACCGCATCCACCACCTGATCGCTCGTGCCAACAGGCCGGGCATCGCCGCGGTCAGCGGCGGCGCGGTTCAGCCCGACCAGCAGCTCCACAAGGGCGCTCTGGGCCAGCAGGTCGCTGCCGTAGTCCTTGCTTGCCTTCAAGGCGCACAGCTTGTCCACCGTAGTGCGCAGCGGCGCGCCGGTCGCGCCGGGCAGCCGCAGCAGGTTCGTATGGCCGGGAATCGTGGTGTCAAAGCAGCGGGTCAGGCTGGTGTGCGCGGTGGACAAGCCCTCCAGATACGGCCGTGCGATCCAAAGCACGATCCGCTCATAGGCATCGGCATCGGTGGCAATGCGGGCCTGATGCAGCTCCAGCGGGCTGCAGAGCATCCAGTCACCGGGGCGCACACGGTAGAGCTGGTTCTCGACAATATATTCCACCCGGCCGCGCAGCAGCAGATAGACCTCATAGAAGTCATGGTGGTGCAGCTCGACCTCGTTCATGTAGGTAGACCGGTAGCGGTAGACCTCATAGTCGGGCGCGATCATCGTCTGGCGTTTGGTGTAGGGGTTGTAGTTTGACATAGGGGAACTCCTCAAAAGCCTTCCCCTAGGGGGGAAGGTGGCTGAGCGAAGCGAAGCCGGATGAGGGGCGGCTACGCCGCTGCCGCCCCGTAAAAGGGCTTTTGCGGCAAGTTCTCCCCTCATCAGCCGCCTTCTGCGGCAGCTTCTCCCCCATGGGAGAAGCCTTTTTCGATGCTAGGTTTAGTTTACCGCAATTTTTACAATTTTTCAAGCAACTACGGTTATTTTCTTGCGAAAAGTTGCGTGCTATACTGAAACTATCGCGAGTGGCATATAGGACCACTCCCTCAACAGCAACAAAAGGAGCAAATCATTATGCAGATGAACGCGTCTTCCATCGTCAACCAGAAGGCTGAGTGGGAAAAGCTGGGCGTCAAGCTGCCCGCATTTGACCATGCCGCCATGACCGCCGCCACCAAGGAGCATCCCATCTGGGTCCACTTCGGTGCCGGCAACATCTTCCGCGGCTTTATCGCCGCCCTGCAGCAGCGTCTGCTGAACGAGGGTCTGGCCGACCGCGGCATCATCGCAGCCGACACCTTCGACTACGACATCATCGACAAGATCTACACCCCGTATGACAACCTGACGATGAATGTCACCCTGAACCCGGACGGCACCACCAGCCGCGAGATCATCGGCTCTGTGGCCGAGGGCCTGCGCGCCAACTCTGCCGATGCCGAGATGATGGCCCGCTTCAAGCAGATCTTCACCGATCCCGGCCTGCAGATGATCTCCTTCACCATCACCGAGAAGGGCTACGCCCTCTATCGTCCCGATGGCAGCCTGATGCCCGTTGTGCAGGCCGACATTGACGAGGGTCCCGCCCACGCACGCCACGCCATGAGCATGGTCGCCGCCCTGCTGCTGGAGCGTTTCCAGAACGGTGCCGCCCCGCTGGCAGTTGTCAGCATGGACAACTGCTCTCACAACGGCGAGAAGCTGCAGGCCAGCGTCATGGCCGTTGCCAAGGCATGGCTGGAGAAGGGCTTCGTCGGTCAGGACTTCATCGACTATCTGTCCGATGAGAGCAAGATCACCTTCCCTTGGTCCATGATCGACAAGATCACCCCGCGTCCCCACAAGATGGTCGAGGAGTCCTTGGAGAAGGACGGCATCGAGGGCATGGCTCCCATCGTCACCTCCAAGAACACCTTCATCGCTGCCTTTGTCAACGCCGAGCGCCCGCAGTACCTTGTGGTTGAGGACAAGTTCCCCAATGGCCGCCCCGCACTGGAGAAGGCTGGCGTCTACCTGACCGACCGCGAGACCGTCAACAAGACCGAGCGCATGAAGGTCACCACCTGCCTGAACCCGCTGCACACCGCCATGAGCGTCTACGGCTGCATGCTGGGTTACGACCTGATCTGCGCCGAGATGAAGGACGAGGACATCGTTGCCCTGATCAAGCGTCTGGGCTATGTCGAGGGCCTGCCCGTTGTCGTTGACCCGAAGATCCTTGACCCCAAGGCCTTCATTGACGAGGTCATCGAGCAGCGCCTGCCCAACCCCTTCATGCCCGATATGCCGCAGCGCATCGCAACCGACACCTCCCAGAAGGTCGGCATCCGCTTCGGCGAGACCATCAAGAGCTACATCGCCGAGGGCCGCGACCTGAACAGCCTCGTTTCCATTCCTCTGGCCATCGCCGGCTGGCTGCGCTACCTGCTGGCCATCGATGACAACGGCAACGCCTTTGAGGTTTCCGCTGACCCGCTGAAGGACGACTTGCAGGCCAAGCTCGCCGGCATCGAGTTCGGCAAGCCCGAGACCGTCACCGATCAGCTGGACGGCATCCTGTCTAACGCCTCCATCTTCGGCACCGATCTGACCAAGACCGTGCTGGCCGACAAGATCAAGGCCTACTTCAAGGCCGAGATTGCCGGCCCCGGCGCCGTCCGCAAGACCCTGCACGAGGCCGTGAACGGCTGATTGCAACTTCCCTAAGCCTTCCCCAAAGGGGCTGCGCCCGCAGGCGCGTGTCGGAGCGCAACCGCCGTAGGCGGCTCTTAGCGCGGAGACTGAAGGTGGCCCCGCAGGGCCGGATGAGGGGTAAGTTTGCGTAGTTGCCCCGTCAACGAGCAGCAATGGCCAGGTTCCCCCTCATCAGTCATCTTCGATGACAGCTTCCCCCAAGGGGGAAGCCTTGCATCTGCCGCCCCGTAGGGGCCGGACATGTCCGGCCCGCCGCATAAAATCTATAACCCGCTCACGGGTTTGCAACCGGAAACTTGAGGGCGAGGCATGCCTCGCCCCTACGCAAACGACTATACAAACAAAAGGAGCACCACATGTCTATGAAAATGGGTTGGCGCTGGTATGGTGAGGGCAATGACCCCATCACCCTCGGCGACATTAAGCAGATCCCCGGTGTTGAGGAGATCGTCTGGGCCCTGCACAGCAAGATGCCCGGCGAGATCTGGGAGGAGTCCGAGATCAAGGAGGTCGTAGACCAGATCCACGCGGCCGGCTTCAGCGCCACCGTTGTTGAGTCCGTCAATGTCCACGATGACATCAAGATCGGCCTGCCCACCCGCGATAAGTACATCGAGAACTACAAGCAGTGCATCCGCAACCTGTCCAAGTTCGGCGTCAAGACCATCTGCTACAACTTCATGCCCATCTTTGACTGGACCCGCACCGACCTGTTCCACCCGGTCGGCGATGGCTCCACCGCCCTGTTCTATCAGAAGGACCTGATCAAGGACGACTACAAGGGCATGGCAAACTACATTCTCGAATTTACCGAGAAGTACAACATGACCTTCCCCGGCTGGGAGCCGGAGCGCATGGCGAAGCTGGACGAGCTGTTCAAGGCCTACGCCCCTGTCACCAAGGAGAAGCTGTGGGATAACCTCAAGTACTTCCTTGAGGCGATCATGCCCACCTGCCGCGAGTGCGACATCAAGATGGCCATCCATCAGGACGATCCCCCATGGGACATCTTCGGCCTGCCCCGTCTGCTGGTTGACGCCGAGAGCATTGACCGCTTCCTTACGATGGTCGACGATCCGTACAACTGCCTGACCTTGTGCTCCGGCAGCATGAACGCCAACCCCAACAACAATGTGGCCGCCATTGTGCGCAAGCATTGCGACCGCATCCCCTTCGCCCATGTGCGCAACATCCACCACTTCGAGAACGGTGACTTCTCTGAGGCTGCCCACCGCGATTGTTGCGGCGAGACCGGCATCATCGAGATCCTGCGCGCCTACCACGACTGCGGCTTCGACGGCTGCATCCGTCCCGACCACGGCCGTCAGCTGTGGGAGGAAGGCCCCGGCAACTGCCGCCCCGGCTACGGCAAGTACGACCGTGCCCTCGGCGTGCAGTACATGCTCGGCGTCTGGGATCTGCTGGATCGTCTGGACGAAGAGAAGAACCGCTGATTCCTGCCATCCTCTAGTTGCTGTATAAAAACAAAAAAGCCGCTGCGCAAGCAGTGGCTTTTTTGTTTTGGGAAATCTGCGCCGCACGGTAGGGGCCGGGCATGCCCGGCCCGCAGCTTTGCCTGTATCGCAACGTTATTTTTAAACCGTAGGGGAGGGATTCATCCCTCCCGGCAGCTTTGCCTCCCTTGTCAAAGGGAGGTGGCCGAGCCCGCGAGGCCGGAGGGATTCCCGCAGCCTTTCCTTTACCGCCCTTCTGCCCTGCTTACCCCTTCACCTCATTCACCAGCTTTTCCCCGCGCGCAAATGCCCGCGCGTTCTCCATCGTTGTGATGGCGATGCTCTGCAGCGCGGTCCGGGTAAAAAACGCCTGATGGCTCGTCACGACCACATTCGGAAAGCTCATCAGCACCGGCACGATCTCATTGCGCAGCACATCGTCGGAGAAGTTTTCAAACACCTGACCGTCCTCATCCTCATAGACATCCAGCCCCACACCGGCAAATTTGCGGCTGCGCAGCGCATTGATGAGCGCCCGCGTGTCGATCAGCCCGCCCCGGCTGGTGTTGACAAGCACCGCGCTGTCGCGCATCATCTGGATCGTCTCAGCGTTGATCATGTGGTAGGTTTCCGCCGTCAGCGGGCAATGCAGGCTGACCAGATCTGCGGTACGCAGCAGCTCCTCCAGCCCCACATACCGCACAAGGCCGTCCAGCGCAGGGTTACGGTATTGGTCGCAGGCCAGCACCGTCATGCCGAAGCCGCAGCAGATACGGGCCATCGCCGCGCCGATGCGCCCCGTGCCCACAATACCGGCCGCCGAGCCGTACAGGTTATACCCCAGCAGCCCATCAAGCGAAAAATTGTTGTTGCGCACCTTGATATACGCCTTGCAGATGCGGCGGTTCGCGGCCAGCGCCAGCGCCATGGCGTGCTCGGCCACTGCCTCGGGGCTGTAGCCCGGCACCCGCAGCACCGTGATGCCGTACCGCTGCGCCGCCGGCAGGTCCACATGATTGTACCCGGCGCAGCGCAGCAGCAGGCAGCGGATACCCGCCTGCGCCAGCTTTTCCAGCACCGAAGCCGAGCAATCCGCATTGACAAACGCACACACCGCGTCCCCGCCCCGCGCCAGCGGCGCAGTATCCGCATCGAGATTCGCCGTTAAAAACCGGATCTCACAGCCATATTCCGGGTCAGCCGCCAGCACATCAAAGTAATAATGGTCATACTCCCGCGTCCCGTAAAAGACGATCTTCATAGCAATCCCCCAATCCCTTTCAGTATCTGCTGTTTACAGGCATAGTATACGAAAGGCATTGGGGGATTGCTCTTTTTTATGTTATGGCAACAAGTCTTATATTTTTTAGCCGCTCCATCTTTTTTAACATTTTTCCCCCCAACCCCGCGCTCTAAAAATCACCTTCTTAGCCTATTGAATGTGTAGGGGCGACCATTGGTCACCCGCCAACTTGGCGCAGCAACGCGTTTTCCGGGGAAGTTATTTCATAGACAAACGGGCACGGGCGAGCAATGCCCGCCCCTACAAGAGTTTTTTGACAGCCTGAAATACACGAGCTGTTCTCGCCACCAATGGCGCACCAAGCTCCTGCTTTTCCGGAAAATAGCAATAAAAAATACCCCGCAACTTCTTGCGAGGTATCTTTTTGGTGCACCATCGGGGACTCGAACCCAGGACCCACTGATTAAGAGTCAGTTGC
>ENA-UOJV01001163-UOJV01001163.1-human-gut-metagenome-genome-assembly--contig:-C82-NODE-1163-length-31353-cov-36.969838_pt1 | contig 31353 bp, 22 predicted proteins | sample MGYA00242356_ERZ723903 | MGnify/ENA metagenome assembly ERZ723903
TGCCGTATGACAGCTTCTGTTTATACGGAAACCGTGGGAATAGTCGCTAAAGGTTTTGCCTCCTGCTGGGCGGCGGCTCGCTCCGTGGCCTTCTTCTCGGCCATGATTTCAGAGAAGTTAAAGACCGACACGCTGGCGGCCTTTTGCTCCTTGGGAGCGTCTGCGGCCTTGTCCTGTGCTGGAGCCTCCTGTGCGGGAGCTTCGGTCTTATCCGGGGTTGGAGCCTCGGGAGCGGACTGCTCCTGCTTGGAAACCTGTGCGTCCACTTCGGGCTGGGCCGGGGCAGGGCCAGAGCCCGGCCCGGTTGCGTCAGTTACGATTTTTGCTTTTTCATCGGCCATTCGCATTTCCTCCTTCTTATTTGATGTCATGAAAAAAGGGCCTGACTTTTGCAGTCAAGCCCCGCTTGTAGGGATACCTCCTTCCTCCGCCTATGAAAAAACCGCCCTATGTCTCATTAGAACGGTAATTTCAGTAGGTTGGCAGTCCATATTTGGTTGTTTTATTGTGTATCCCTTTGTCCACCGACGCAAGAATTGTCCTATAACCCGGATCTCGTTCGCTGACCCATGATCAACTTTTTTTGAAGTCCTCGGAAGAGGGCTTGGTTTTCTGCGCCCTTTTTGACCAGATGAAAATTTTTCAATTTCCCCTTGACTTCTTATAGTTGGTCACCTCCAAATACTGTCGCAGGACATTGGCCACCCGCATCTGTTTTGCATAAAAGTTCAGTTTGTTCAGATCCTTTTTGGGATCTACCGCATACAACTTCAATGCGGCGTGAAACGTTTCTGTTCCAAGCTTGTTGCGGCTGCGAATCACATCGCAGATCGTGCGCTCCAAGTCGTATGCGGGAACTTTGTTCCCGGCAGGTGTTTTCAACATTGTCTTGCCAAGCTCAAACAATTCTGGTTTGATATAATACACTCTGCATTCCGATTTGATTGCCGCAGACGGAATGCAGTCGGACGGCGCAGTAACCGTATGTTCAAATGGGGTGCGATCAGAAATACCGTGAAGGTATAGGGCCGTTTCGTGAGAAAAAATGACTTTGTTGGAACGGTTGCTGATGGCCAGCAGCTCGTCCTGTATGTCATCGGGCAGAATGTATTGGCCCTTTACGATACGATGAATTTTATTTTCCTTGCACAGTTTGTAGAGCATCGCTTTTGAGATACCTCTCTGTGCAGCTATTTTCGTTTCAATAATTCCACCATGTGCTTTGGCAATAGCGGAGAGCTCAGTCATGTAATTCACACAATCACCTCGGTTGCAACGATTCCATAATATTATATTTACAATTATGATAAAAGTCAACGCCCTCCAGAGGCCAATCGCAAAATATTTATTTCGAGATTATGATTAAAGTTAATGGTGTTTCGCGTGCTCAAGGCGCTTTCCCATATTCCGACAAGCATTCCCTTAAAATGCCAGCAAAATTAAGCGGAGTTTTATTCCCTGCCTATAGCGATGCAAAATCCGCTTCGCCTGTCCCGGCATATATTCAGAGTATCCTGTAAGGGACACTCTGCTTTTTTATTTCCCGCAAAGTTCATACCGCAACCTGTTCCGGGGCGTAGCTGAGTGCTACGCCTTTTCTCGTTTCCATGATAACGTCGGCCCCCGGGATCTTCCGGCGAGGGCGGCACATCAAAAGCGCCGATGCATTGGAGCAGCTTTAGGTAAAGGCCTGATTTTTTACACTCTATTCAGCGGCAAATTCACAGATATAAAGGTTCCTGCTGTTGGGGGCGCACTCTGATATTAGTGTTGCTTTTTTCGTCAGGATGCGATAAAATATATACCACGAGGTCCAACACTATAAGTGAGGTGTATCTTTTGAGCAGCATTAAAGAAGGCTATCTGTATGATCCCGTTGCAAAAAAACCGAGAAAAGCTACGGATGAAGAATATGTTCGACAGGAGATGTTAAAAGCTCTTGTGTCTGAATATGATTACGTATTTTCTGACATGGAAACGGAATATACTGTAAAGGTCGGTTCAGAGTCAAAGCGAGTAGATATTGCTATTTTCAAGCAAGGTGAAAAGCATCTGCAAGAAAATATCGTCTTGATTGTTGAATGCAAAGCGGCACAAGTAAAATTGAATGATAAAAATGATGGCGTCGGACAGTTAATTGCTTACGTCGCGGTCTGCCCTGCGTGCTTGTATGGCTTATGGACTAATGGCCCAGGCTGTGAACGTCAAGTTGTGAAAAGAGCCGGTATCGGAAGTGGAACTGTTTCCCGGACGGATTTTGATATTCCGCGTTTCGGCCAGGAAGAGTCGGATGATAAGGGCCCTCGCCTAAATGATCTAAAACCTGCAACAACCGAAAGCCTGAGGTGGCGTTTCAAAAAGTGCCATGATATTATTGCAACTTCTGGCGAAGATAAAATGACCGCATTCTGGGAGCTGCTAAAAGTTATCGAAACAAAAATTGAAGATGAACGAGAGGATAAAGAGTTTGCTGATTTTTATGCCTCTCAAAGTGAATGCAAAACACAAGATGGTATTTCGAAAATTTATGCAAGAATCAATGCACTGTACAAGCGACTTTTTCACGGAAAGTATAAAGGCATTTTAGGAGAATCTATCAATATTAAACCTGCTTCACTTGCTAGAATTGTATGTGAACTTCAAAACTATTCTCTCCTTGAGACCAGCGCCAGCGTTAAAGGCGCTGCTTATGAGGAAATAGTCGGTTCGAATCTGCGTGGTGACAAAGGCGAGTTTTTTACGCCGCGCGGGGTGATTGATGCAGCCGTTGCGATGCTTGACATTCAGCCGGAAGATATTTGCACAGATCTTGCTTGCGGTTCAGGCGGATTTGTTATTTCAATGCTTGAAGCCGGGAAAAATGCCATTTTCAAAAAATACAGCAAGCGAAAAGGTGATTTTTCAGAGACCATTCGTCGGGAACAGGGCGTTTTTTCAATAAACAACATCGTTGCTAATGATATCAATCGTAATCTTGCTAACGCCTGCGAAATGAACCTGGTAATGAACGGCATTGAAGATGCTGTTGTCTTCGATCAAGATATTTTAGAACCACCCCAAAATTGGACTTGCAATCAATCCGATAGATTGAAATCTCTATACGGGTTAGAGAAAAAAGAGGTTGGCGGAAAAACCTTCTACGTGGGAAAAGTAACAAAAATTGGTGCGAACCCTCCATTCGGCAACAACATCACGCGTACCGAGGACTATGTCCTTGAGCAATATGATCTTGCAGAAGGACGCCCCTTCCAGATTGTAGAGATTCTGTTTCTTGAGCGCATTGTGCAGCTGCTGGTGCCTGGAAAAGGAAAAGCTGCAATTGTCGTACCCCAGTCTATTCTTAATAATCCCGGCCTTGAATATGTGCGGCAATGGCTTTTTGCTCACACAAAGATTCTCGGCGTTGTCGAACTACCGGTAGAAACCTTCCTGATAAGCGGCCGCGAAGGGACAGGCACTCTTACTGCAATTCTCTTAATTGAAAGAAGGCCTCTTGAAGAGACTGTCCAGATTCTTAATGACGCGAAAAAAATGGATAACTATCCAATTTTCATGGCAATTGCAAATTATGTAGGGTACGACAGACGAGGTAATAGAATCTTTATTAAAGACGACGAAGGGCAGGAAATTTATCGGGAGTATATTGTAAATTCAAATGTGATGCGCGAAAAAATTGTGAATAACGAATTACCGCAAATCGTCGAGGAATATCTGACATTCAGGAATAAGCTACAGGCTGGTAAGGTTTACTATGATTTTGCAGAGGAGGTTTATTGTGTCTTATAGTCCTAAAACGCAAATCGTGTCAAGCCTTGATGCCATAACCAGAAAATACAGGCTTGATCCAAGCCAGTATTATGCCAAAACCGAACTTATAATTCGACTTTGTAAAACTCATGGAATTAAGCTCCTTTCGCTAAAAGAAACAGGGCATCTGATCGAAGTATATCTTCCCAATCGATTTACCCGCTTATACACAAAAGACGTTAAACTTGGAGTCCCCATGATAGGGACCTCTTCGATGCTTAATCTGCGTCTTCCACAAGATATGCGAATTTTCTTGAGAAACATTCGCAATGCAGACAAGTTATACCTTAACGATGGAGATATTTTGGTTTCTCGTTCCGGGACAGTCGGGACTTGTGTGCTGTGCGGAAAATCTTATGAAGGGTTTATTGCAAGTGACGATTGCATTCGCTTGCGTGTTGATTCTGATTTACAAGGCTATATTACAGCATACCTAAAAAGTCAATATGGATATGCTTTAATTACAAGAGATGCTCACGGAAAAGTAATCAAGCATTTAAAGCCGGAAGATCTTGAAAATCTTCAAATTATGATGTTTGATGAAAACAGCATAATTTCGATCAACGGCAAAATGCTACAATCTAAAATGCTTTACGATGAGAGCAGAGACCTTTTATCCAAAATAGATTCTCTGTTAGATGAATACTTGGATCATATAATTCCCGCATCACTCCCTGAACATAATTATAACATCATTGCATCAACGGCTTTGCGCATGAATCGACTCGATCCTCATATGTATGACAATTATAGCAATTATCTGTTAGCAGAAATAGTTCGACATGGTTCTGTTCCGCTTGGTGAAATAGCTACTCCGTGGGTTGTCCCTCGTTTTAAGCGAAATTATCTGAATGCACAAAATCCTAATGCTGTCCCACTTTTTTCATCATCAGATATTGTTCGTGCAAACTTTTCCGCCAGCAAATTCATTTCGAAAAAGCTCAATGCAAGAAACATTTCTCTGTGTAAAGTGGAGAAGGATTTCATTTTGATTCCTTGTTCCGGTGCATATGGGGGGATCCTCGGAAAAGGTATTTTAACAGGAGATCTCTTGGACGGTAAAGCAATGTCGCAGCACGTCCTTCGTATAAAAAATCGGCCAGACAATTCAAGCATGGATTTCTTCTATGTTGCAGCATTTTTGTGCAGCTATAAGTTTGGCTATCCTTTGATCACTGCTACCAGATTTGGAAAAGACATTCCCGAGCTTGATCCGGAGGCGTTAAAGTCGATTCCCATTCCCAATATTCCAAATGAGCTTCAAATCCGTATTGGTACGATGTTCAGGAAATCTCGCGACTTGCAGGAGGAAGCGAATCGCCTTGAAAATGCAGCAATTCTTGAGTTTGAGCGTCTGTACGAAAACTCTGTAGAAAGCAACTAACACAACTTGTTCGTGGTCAAATTAAGTCTGAAACTCAAAAAGTTCCCGCCCAAGTCGGACGCACGTAACCGACTTGAAGCGGGAATTTTATATTTATATATTGTACCGCAAGCAGTTTTGTCCAACCGCTTGTCCGGCGCAGCCACTTGACGTCTTCGCGCAGCGCCAAAAGCTCATTTCAGCAGAACGGTGCTGTCAGGCAGGGCATAGAGATGGTCCAGCAGCTCTTCGCCGTCCCCTGTTCTCCGCCGCCTTTTTCCAACCAGTGATGCATTCTCCTGCTTTTTCCGGCTCGGAAATGAATGATGCGTCATCGCCGCCGTTCAGCACTCCTCCATCGGCGTGAGGTTGGTGAACGAGCCCATCGCGCGGCAGAGCTTGTCGTAATATCCGTTTTCAAAGAACAGGCACTTTGCCGGGTCGATGCCCAGTTTATCCCCCGTGAGGGAGAGCGCGATCGCGCGGCAGCCGCCGGTGCAGAATTTGAAATACCGGCAGCTCCCGCATTTTTGGTTAACCTCGGCAAGATGCCCCACCGTGGTGCAGACCTCGGAGAGATATCGTCCGCTCCGCAGCAGCGGCGCAAGTCCATCTGTCTTGACATTGCCCAGAATGTCCCCGTGCGCCTCGTAATAGCCCGACATCTGCATATCTGGGCGATACCGACAAGGTGCTGCAAATGGCAAAGGCAGACTTTGACAAGGGAGAGTACCAGTGGGTCGCGGAGGTCACGAACACCATCGTCTTCGCCGATCCGACAAACACCGATGCGCGCCTGCTGTGCGCCGACGCGCTGGAGCAGCTCGGCTATCAGGCAGAGTCCGGCCCGTGGCGCAATGAATACCTGACCGCCGCGCAGGAGCTGCGCTACGGCAACGCCAACTTCACCGAATCCGCCAAGAGCACCGGCGAAATGGTCAAGGCGCTCTCCGCCCCCATGCTGTTTGACTATATGGCCATCATGATGGACAAGCAGTCCCTGGCGGACTACGACTTTATCATGAACGTGACGCTGCCCGACGTCGGCGAGCAGCATATGCTCCGCGTGAAAAACGGCGTGCTGCTGGTCTACGCAAACTCGCTGTCCGACGAGGCAGACGTATCCATCACCTGCCCATAGAACGCGCTCTTCGCGATCCTGACCAACAACCAGGAGACGGTCGCAAAGGCCGTCAAGGTCGAGGGCGACGCCGCGCTGCTGACGCTGATGATGGAGCATATGGATCAGTTCCCTGTCACCGCCACCAACCCGTTCAATATCGTCGAGCCGTAACTGCTCTTCCCGCTTGGGTCCTTTTCGTAACAGACAGGGGGCCTGTGTTATTCAACACAGGCCCCCTGTTTTCTCTTTATCTTCCCAAGCAGCAGGCAGGCGCCTGGCGGCGCGCCGTTTTCACAGCCGTGGCATGAAAATACCCCGCTGACCGGGCATGATATCTCACTGTCCGGTCAGCGGGGCACCGCTTGGTCTTATGCCACAGGGGATACATTGCATCCGCTGCGGCCATGCTTCTTGGTGTAATACAGCGCGTGATCCGCTGCTTTGAACAGGCTCTCCTTTTGCCCGTTTTCGTCCGAAAACGCCACGCCTGCGCTGAGCGACACCGCCGGAAGGCCTTCTTCGCATATGGCCAGCTGCCGGTTGATCTCAGCGATCTTATCCGTAATGGTGTAGTACAGCTCGCGGGTCATGTCCACCATGATGACGGCAAATTCATCGCCGCCGATCCTGCACACATAGTCGACCGAGCGGAACGTGCTTTGCTGCAGCGAGGCCGCCTTCTTCAAGATCACATCGCCGACGTCGTGCCCATAGGTATCGTTGACGCTTTTGAAGGTGTCCACGTCCGACAGGATCAGCGCAAAGCTGTTTTTATCCTTTGTATACAGGTCCAATATCCGGTCGAACGACCTGCGGTTGAGCAGCTCCGTCAGCGGGTCGTGCTCTGCCTGATGCTTCATCAGCATCTCCCGCTCCTCGTTTTCCGCGTAGATGCTGTTGTAGGTCTCCGCGAGCGTTTGCAGCTCCTGCACACCATGAACAGGCGAAATGAGCCCGTGGCGGATATTCTCATTATACTCCAGCAGCGGGCGAATCACGCCGCGGCGGATGACCAGACTCGCCAGAAGCATCATCACCGCGAAGATCACCACGCAGACAATGATCGTCCGCAGCATCCTGACAAAAACGTCCGCAGCCCGGTGTTGGCGCGCCATGATCTCGTTGGTCAGCACCGCCAGGGCTTCATCCACATCGCCCGCGATCTCGTCCTTGGCGCCCTCATACTCCGTACCGATGAGCATTTTCTGCGCCCTGTCCATCTTTTCCGCGTCCGGGAGGGCCGCATCCTCTGCCGACAAGACCACATTTCTGATCTTCTCCGGCCATTCGGACCTCTCCGCGTGGGTCGCCTCCTCCACCAGGCGCATCGAATAGTACTCCGTCTGCATCAGCTCCATGGAGGCGGCAAGCGCCTGCTGCAGGGGCTGCACGGCTGCGGGGTCATCGTGCAGCGCGGCGAGCTCATCCACCGCCTTCTCGCGGCTGCGCGTCACATCGGCCTCTTCAAAGTAGGCGTCGATATACTGCTGCTGCCCCGTCGACGCGGCCAGCCTCACCTGCTTGGTCAGCATATCCGACCCCTTCTGCAGCTCATGGGCCGCCGCTTCACAGGCAATGTAATCCTGTGACGCGCTGCGCAGGGCCTCATACTTTTGAAATCCGAACACACAGGCCGCAATGCAGAGCAGTGCCAGAAGCCACGTGATCACAAAGCTCCAATTGCTCAGCGTTCGAATCTTCAACTTTTTGACCATAGCAAAAGCTCCTCCCTGCGAATGAGTGCAAGACCCTCACAGCGCACGCCGCGGCTGTCCGCCGTCTTCTTCGGTCCCGTTGGCCGGCCCTGCACGCCGCCGGACTGTATTCACGCTTTCTTAACGGCATATTGTTGCTATTATACTACAACGTCCGTAAAATACCACCGCTAATTTCAAAACGGAATGTACTTTTCTGCGATTTTTTTGAATACCGACTCCGGTATGCACGGCGCTTCCCCTTCCGGCAGCTCCTATCCGGTCAGCCCAAACAAAAATGCAGCGGGGACAGTCAGTCTGCTCCCGCTGCATTCTCTGCTTTTTCGCTTTTTTAATACAGGCCGCTGATGATATCCACGCACCTGTCGATCCCCAGCACGCCGCTGTCGAGCGTGAGGTGATAGTTCTCCGCGTAACCCCACTTCATATTCGTGTAGAAGCGGTGATAGGCCGCGCGGCGCTTATCCTTGTCGCGCAGGCGCTGCTCGGGCGACTGCTCGCGCTCGCCGTAGACCTCGACGATGCGCTTGGCGCGGAACGCCATATCCGCGTGGATAAAGACCTTGAGGCACTTGGCCTTGTCCTGCAAAATGTAGTCCGCGCAGCGGCCGACGATGACGCAGGGTCCCTTTTCGGCAAGCTCGCTGATGACGCGGCACTGAATTTCCCATAGGATGTCCTCGTTCGTCGGGCCGAACGCGCGGTTCGAGAGCGCTGAGGACAGGAAGCCGCCGGGTGTGTACTCGCCCGCCTCCTTGACATAATTTTCTGCAAAGCCGCTCTCCTCGGCGATCTTCTGGATGAGCTCTGAGTCATAGCAGGGGATGCCGAGCTGCTCTGCAACCTTTTTGCCGACCGTGCGGCCGCCGCTGCCGAATTCGCGGCTGATGGTGATGATACGGTTCATTTGAGTGTCACTCCTTCTTCACTGAGTTCCCGGTAGGTTTTTACAATCATAACCGCCGCGATGACGAATGTCAACACATCCGACACCGGCATGGAATACAATACGCCGTCAAGTCCGAAAAAGCGCGGCAGCAGCAGCGCAAAGCCCACGCCGAACACGACTTCGCGCACCATGGAGAGCATCGTGGACGGAAGCGCCTTGCCCACAGCCTGCAAAAAGATGAAGCACGCCTTGTTCACGCAGGCGAGCACCATCATGCAGAGATAGGTGCGGAACGCCTTGACAGCGAAGTCCGTGTAGTAGACGCTCTCGTTCTTCGCGCCGAAAATGGCGATGAGCTGGCGCGGGAAGCTCTCTGCCAGAACGAGCGCAATGAGGCCGACAAGCGCTTCGGAGATCAGGAGCTTTGTAAAAAGCTCACGCACGCGCGTCTTTTTTCCCGCCCCCATGTTATAGCCCACGACAGGGATGCAGCCCGCCGCCATGCCGACAACGATGGAGATGACGATCTGGAAGAACTTCATCACGATGCCGACGACGGCCATCGGGATCTGCGCGTACTGCTCCTGCCCGAAGATCGGATCCAGCGCGCCGTATTTGCGCAGCATATTGTTGATGGCCGCCATCGCCGCGACCAAGCTGATCTGGGAGAGAAAGCTCGTGATGCCGAGCGTCAGCATCCGCGCGTAAACAGTCGCACACAGGCGGAAATCACCCTTTTGCGGCTTGACGGTCTTCATGCGGCAGAGATACCACACCGCAAGCGCCGCCGTGACGATCTGGCCCAAAACCGTGGCGACCGCCGCGCCCATCATGCCCCATTCGCAGCCAAAGATGAAGATGGGGTCCAGAATGATATTGAACACCGCGCCCGCAAGCGTGGAGATCATGGCAAACCGCGGGTTGCCGTCGGCACGGATGACAGGGTTCATCGCCTGACCGAACATATAAAACGGGATGCCGAGCGAGATATAGAAGAAATACTCCTGCGCGTAATGAAAGGTCTCCTCGTTCACCGTGCCGCCGAACATCGAGATGATAGCGTCGGCGAAGATGAGGTACAGCGCCGTGAGCACAAGGCTGCTCGCGACCGACAATACGACCGCGCTGCCGACGCTCTTTCTTGCCTCTCCCACTTCGCCCTTGCCGAGCGAAATGCTGACGAACGCGCAGCAGCCGTCGCCGATCATCACCGCGATGGCAAGCGCCACCACCGTGAGCGGGAAAACGACGGTATTCGCCGCGTTGCCGTAGGAGCCGAGATAGCTCGCGTTGGCGATAAAGATCTGGTCGACGATGTTGTACAGCGCGCCCACCAGCAGCGAGGTGATGCAAGGGATGGCGTAGCGCCGCATCAGCGCGCCGACGCTCTCTGTTTCCAGAAACGCATTTGACTTTTGTTCCATTGGTCCTGACCTTCCTTTTCAATCTATGCAAAAAATGCGCAAGGCCGGAAAAAATCCGGACTTACGCATTTTCAGCCGCACGATCATGTTCTCTATTCTCTTTTTGCACAAAAAAAGCGTGTGCCGCATATGCAACCGGATTTACGCATATGTGCCACACGTTGTGAGCTTATTATACACGGTCCTTTTTCGCTTTTCAAAGGTTTTTTTGTACAGCCGATCCGCCGCCATTCTCTTTCTTTTGTGCACTTCCGCAGAATATCTGTGCCTTAGTCCATCAAATATCTGCATTCGCAAAGTTTTCCTTGCTTTTTGCCGATATCCGAGTATAATGTGAACGAATTCCGCAAGGAGGTGCAGTATGCTTGTTTCCTACAACGGTCTTTTCAAACAGCTCATCGACAGAGGCTGGAACAAGACCGAATTTGCCCGCGAGGTCGGCATCAGCTCCAATACGCTCGCCAAGCTCTCGAAAAACGAGCTTGTCTCGCTCGAGGTGCTCGTGCGCATCTGCCAGAAGCTCGACTGCTCGCTGAGCGATATCGTGCAGATCGTACCGCTCGACCCGCCGCCGCTCAAAAGCGGCCTTGAGCGCGTGATCAAACGTAAGGACGACCGAAAGAAAGGAGGCAGCGTGTTCCGCCATGAGTAACGAGACCAAAGAGACCGGCTCTTCGTTTATGGAAAAGCTCTCGACGTTCATCGTCGACAAACGGAATCTGATCTTTCTTCTCACCATCATTCTGCTGATTTTTTCCGTCTTTTCCCGCAACTGGGTCAAGGTCGAGAGCGACCTGACCTATTACCTGCCCGCCGATTCCGAGACGAAGCAGGCCCTGAATATCATGGACGAGCAATTCGTCACCTACGGCACGGCCGAGATCATGGTCGCCAACATCACGCCTGAGCAGGCCGCCGCGCTCGAGCCCAAGATCAAAGAGATCAAGGGCGTGCAAAGCGTGGACTATGATGAGACCACCGCTCACTACAATAACCTTTCCGCGCTCTACTCCGTCACCTTTGCCTACAGCGAGGATGACGAGGCCTGTCTCGACTCGCTCGAAGCCGTGAAGGAATACCTCTCCGACTACGACCTGTATGTCGACACGGACCTTGGCAACACGCAGCAGGAGACCATCGACCACGAGATCAGCGTCATCATGGTGTATGTCGCCATCGTCATTGTCATCGTGCTGCTCTTCACGTCCGAGACCTACGGCGAGGTGCCGGTGCTCATTCTGACGTTCGTCGTCGCGCTGGTGCTGAATCAGGGCACGAACTTCCTGATGGGCAAAATTTCGTTCATCTCCAATTCGGTCACGAGTATTTTGCAGTTGGCACTGTCCATCGACTACGCCATCATCTTCTGCAACCGGTTCAAGGAGGAGCACAAGCTCCTGCCGCTGCGCGAGGCCGTCATCGTCGCGCTGAGCAAGTCCATCCCGGAGATCGGCGCGAGCAGCCTGACGACCGTCGGCGGCCTTGTGGCCATGCTGTTCATGCAGTTCAAGCTCGGCCCCGATATGGCCCTGTGCCTCATCAAATCCATTCTCTTCGCGCTGCTCGCGGCGTTTATCGTGATGCCGGGCCTTCTGATGCTCTTCGGCCCGCTCATCGACCGCACGCAGCACCGCAGCTTTGTGCCGAAGATCCCGTTCGTCGGCAAGCTCGACTATGCCACGCGCCACATCATCCCCATCGTCTTTGTGGTGCTGGCCGTCATCGGCTACCGTCTCTCATCCGACTGCCCCTATGCCTACGGCTACGGTCTCATTTCCGCGCCCAAGCAGAATGAGACGCAGTTTGCCGAGCAGATGATCGAAGAAAACTTCACCACAAAGAATATGCTCGCGCTCATCGTTCCCACGGGCGACTACGACAAGGAGGCCGCCATTTTGAACGAGCTCGGCCAGTACGACGAGGTCGATTCCACGATGGGCCTGACCAACATCGAAGCGCTCGACGGCTATATGCTCGCCGACAAGCTGACGCCGCGCCAGTTCGCTGAGCTTGCGGGCCTTGACTATGAGGCCGCGCAGGTCGTTTACGCGGCCTACGCCGCTCAGCAGGCGGAATACGGCAAGCTTGCGGGCAACCTCTCCTCGTATAAGGTCCCGCTCATTGATATGTTCCTCTTCGTCTGCGATCAGGTCGACTCCGGCCTTGTCACCCTCAGCGACGAACAGACGAAGATGCTTCAGGATGCCGAGGTGCAGATGAACAGCGCCAAGGCCCAGCTCGAAGGTGAGGATTACGACCGTATGCTCATCTACCTCACGCTGCCCGAAAGCGGCGACGAGACCTACGCCTTTACCGACAAGATCCTCGAGATCGCGCAGAAGTATTACCCCGACGAGACCGTTTATCTCGCGGGCGAATCGACGAACGAATACGAATTTGAAAAGTCCTTCGCCGTGGATAACAAGGTCGTCAGCATCGTGTCGGTGCTCGTGGTTATGCTGGTGCTGCTCTTCACGTTCAACTCCGCCGGTATGCCGGTGCTGCTGATCCTGGTCATTCAGGGCTGCATCTGGCTCAACTTCTCGTTCCCGACCATCACGGGCAAGTACATCTTCTTCCTGGGATATCTGATCGTTTCCTCGATTCAGATGGGCGCGAACATCGACTACGCCATCGTCATCGCGAGCCGCTATCAGGAGCTCAAATCCAAAATGCACCACCGCGACGCGATCGTGGAAACGCTGAACTTCGCCTTCCCGACGATCATCACCTCCGGCTCGATCCTCTCGATCTGCGGCTTCCTGATCGGCAGCATGACGTCCGAGCCGGTCATCGCGGGCATCGGCGAGAGCCTCGGCCGCGGCACGGTCATCTCCATCATCATGGTCATGTTCGCCCTGCCGCAGATCCTGCTCATCGGCAGCGGCATCGTGGACAAGACCTCCTTCTCCGTCCCGTCCATCACCGAGAAGAAGACCGCGCACGGCAAGATCTCCGTCAACGGCATGGTGCGCGGCAGCATCAACGGCACGGTCCACGGCGTGATGCACGCGACCGTCGAGGGCGATATCGACCTGAACCTGATCTCGGGTTCTGCAAATGAGGAGCAAGACGATGATGAAGACTAAATTACATCGCTTTCGCGCGCTGGCGCTGTGCGCGCTGCTGCTGTTGTCGCTTCTGCCCGTCACGAGCGCACTGGCTGACGGCGACGGCGCCATCCATATCAAGACCGAGGAGGACCTTCAGTCCTTCGCGCGCTCCTGCACGCTCGACTCCTGGTCGCGCGGCAAAAAGGTCGTGCTCGACAACGACCTTGTGCTGGAAAGCGCCGACGCGCTGCCCATCCCGACGTTTGGCGGCACCTTCGACGGCGGCGGCCACACCATCAGCGGCCTGAGCATTGAAGACAGCCTCTCCCCCGCCGGTCTTTTCGGCATCGTGCAAAAGAGCGGCGTCGTGAAAAACCTGCACGTCGAGGGCACCGTCGCCCCCTCCGGCGACAGCCAGAATTTAGGCGGTATCGCGGGTGAAAACCACGGCGCCATCGAAGGCTGCACCTTCAACGGCTCGGTCTCCGGCAAGCGCAATGTCGGCGGCCTCGTCGGTCAGAACGCCGCCACGGGCGTCATCCGCTCGTGCGAGGCCGCAGGCGCCATCTTCGGACAGAACATGACCGGCGGTCTTGTCGGCTGCAACCTCGGCGCGGTCGTTTCGAGCAAAAACCGCACGTATGTCAATATTGAGAGCACCGACCCCGCCATTGACTTAGGCGATCTGAGCCTCGAGTTCTCGCTCGATCTCTCCAAGTTCTCCCAGCTCGACACCGTCAGCATCTCCACCGACACCGGCGGCATCGCGGGCTACTCTGCGGGTGCCATCTCCGAGTGCGTGAACGAAGCCGCCATTGGCTACCAGCACATCGGCTACAACGTCGGCGGCATTGCGGGGCGCAGCAGCGGACAGATCCGCGCCTGCACCAACCAGGGCGCGGTCTGCGGGCGCAAGGATATCGGCGGCATCGCGGGCCAGATGGAGCCCTACGTGCGCACCGAGGTCTCTGGCAGCCAGTTCTCCCTGATGAAGTCCCAGCTCAGCGAGCTCAACTCCCTCGTTGAAAAGGCCGTGAACGACGCGGAGTACGGCTCCGGTGAGATCTCCAGCCGTCTCTCCCTCATCGCAGGCTACCTGACCGACGCGGCAGACGCCGCGGGCGATGTGCGCGTGAACGTCGATACCGACGCCATCACGCCGCCGAGCATCGACGCGAACGGCAATATCACCTTTGATCCGAACGTCAATGTCTCCGACGTTGTCACGGTCACGAACTTCAACATGGTCGTCGGCTCGATCACTGCAGCGGGCAGTCAGCTCTCGCTGATCTCTGAAAACGTCAAAACGACCTCGACCGCCCTTTCGAGCGACCTGCGCTCCATCAACAGCAAGTTCACCGAGCTTTCCAACACCATGTTTACCGCCATCGCGAGCGTTGGCGGCAGCTCGGCCGATCTCGTCACCGATGCCTCCACCGTCGATATCAACGCCGTCACGCTCGGCAAGGTCTCCGGCAGCAAAAATACCGCCGCCGTCTACGGCGATGTGAACACCGGCGGCATCGCGGGCTCCATGGCCATCGAATACACGCTTGACCCCGAGGACGACGTGACCGGCGATCTCTCAGGCAGCTACCGTAAGCAGTATGAGTACAAGGCCATCGTGCAGCAGTGCGTCAACACCGGCGATATCTCCGGCAAGCGCAGCTATGTCGGCGGCATCGTCGGCCGCATGGACCTCGGCTATGTCACCGCCTGCGAGGGCTACGGCTCCGCCGCGAGCGAAAACGGCAGCTATGTCGGCGGCATCGCGGGCGTGACCGGTGCGACGGTCTGCGGCAACTATGCCAAGTGCACGCTCAGCGGCAAAAAGTATGTCGGCGGCATCGTCGGCTCGGGTGTCGAGTCCAAGGCCGATGGCAGCGGCTCCGGCGTGACGTGGAACTATTCCCTTGTCGATATCACCGACTGCCAGCAGTTTGCAGGCGCGGTCTCCGGCAGCGATACGGGCACATTTGAGCACAACTACTATGTTTCCGACGATCTGCCCGGCATCAACCGCCAGGGCTTTGCCGGCCGCGCCGAGCCCATTTCCTTCTCGCAGCTTTCCGCCATCGCGAGCGTCCCAGCGGGCATGAAGACCTTCACGCTCACCTTTGTCGCGGACGACGAGGAGGTGTCGCGCCGCTCGTTCGCCTACGGCGCATCCTTCGGCGAGAGCGACATCCCCGAAATTCCCCAGAAGGAGGGCTATCACGCTCACTGGGACCGCACGGACCTTGAAAGCCTGCACTTCGATACCGTCGTCACAGCGGTGTATGAGGCCTACACACCCGGTCTTGCCTCCGAGCAGACGCGCGAGGGCGGTCTCTCCGTCCTCCTTGTCGAGGGTGACTACAGCGACGGCGACAGCATCAAGGTGACGGCCGAGGCCGTCACCCCGCAGGCCTTCGACATACAGACCGGCTCGCTCCCCGACCGCGTGAAGGGCTATTTCTCCTGCCTCGGCCGCGGCGAGCTGCCGCCGATGCTCGCCAACCGCGAGGTGCTCGAGCAGTGGAAGCTTGAGCTCGCCGATGACGGCCAAACGCAGCACACGGTCCGCTATCTGCCGCCCGACGGCTACAGCAGCCCGCGCATCTATGTCCGTGAGGGCAGCGCATGGCAGAAGGTCGACACCGGCACGATGGGCAGCTACCTCACCTTCCCCGTCACCGGCATGAGCGTGGAGATCGCGGCGGTAAGCACACTCTCCGTCGGCGGCATCTGGCTTGCCGTGCTCGGCGTGCTGCTCGTGCTCATTCTTCTCATCATTCTTCTCGTCAAGCGCGGCAAGCGCCGGGCGCGCCGCCGCGCCGAGCGACGGGCTGCCGCCGTCGCGCAGGCTGAGGCGATCGTGCAGCACGCGCAGGAGGACTCGCCCGCGCCCGAAACGGCTGCGGAAGCCGTTCCCGCCGCTGTCGCCGCACCCGAGGCCATCCCCGCGCCGGAAAGCATCGCACAGTCCGTTCCGGATGCGCCACCGGCCGCCCCTGCGGAGCCCGCAGCCGAAGCCGCCGCGTCCGCTGCCCCCGATTCCATCGAAGCGCGTCTTGCGCGCGCGGAAGAGGAGCTGCGGCTGCTGCGCGAGGAACACGACTCGCGCGAAAACGCGCTCACCCGGCCCGCGGTCAAACCGGCCAGACCCCGCCGCAAAAAGCGCCGCTGGCTCCCCGCGCTCATCACCGTGCTGGTACTGCTCGCGGCGGCCGCCGTTTTCTTCTTCCGCTCGGATGTAAAAAAGGACCTTGAGGCCTATCGCCTCGTCGAGGCGCGCATGAAGCAGGACCCGCTCGCCATGGACGTCACCGTTGACGCCTCCTACGGCAAGCTCGCGGTACAGGCCGACGCCGCCGTCACCCGCACAAAGGTCGACGGCACGACCGTCACCTGCATCGACCGCGACGGTGCGACCCTCTACTACGCGGACGGGACCATCTATCTCTCGAACGGGCGCGCCTATCCCATAGCGGACGCATATCCCGATTATTCGGCGCTGCTCGACAAGACCGCTGAGCTCTGCCGCAGCCTGACGATCGACAAATCGGTCGACGGCAAAGAAAAGGTCTACACCCTCACCGCCGAGGGCGATGACGCGGCAGCGCTGCTGCGTCTCCTCGCCTCCGACGAGATCGCCGACGCAGCGGCACTTTACTCGCTGCGCGTCGAGCTCGTTGCCGAAAGCGGCGAGCTGATGGAGCTCCGCTTTTATACCGAAGGCGCGGGCGATCTGAGCGTCGACGCGTCGGCGGTCTTCCGCAGCAGCGCCGCCGCTCCCGTCATCCCGGATGACGTGACCGACGCGATGAGTTCGTCCTCCACCGAGGTGAGCGGCACACTCACGGACGACACGCTCCGTCTGCTGCAAGCGCTCTCCGCGCTCTATGAACAGGATACTCTCTCCGCCGACATTGCCCTCTCCGCCGACTGCGGCCCCATCGTGCTGAGTGATACGCTCCAGTACGACCGCCACGATTACGACGGGCAAAGCATTTCCTGCATCCGCAAAAATACGCTCGCCTTTTACTTTTCGGATGGCGCCATCTGCGATGAAAGCGGCAGCAAGCTTGACTCTGCCGACCTTGTCGACTCCGCGCAGCTCATCGAGCTGTGCTACGAACTGCTCGCGAACGGCACCGCCGCCTGTACCGAGACCGACGGCGGCCGGTCCTACACCCTCACGCTGGAGGAGGACGGTATGTCCGACCTGGCCGCCGCCATCGCTCCCGGCATCAAGGAGCAGGACGTGAGCTTCACCTCCGGCCGCATCGAGGCGCTCGTCACAGCGGACGGCGCGCTCCGGTCCGTCAGCGTTTCGTGCAGCGGCGCGCTGCACCTCATCCTCACCGACGCACCGGCGACGGTCTCCGCCGTCATCACCCCCACCACGCGTGAATTTACATTTGCCCAGCCAGCGCTGAATGCGCTGAAGCAATAAGAGAGCGGAGGAAGAAGTATGGGAAATCGCATCATCAGCATCAGCCGGCAATTCGGCAGCGGCGGCCACGAGGTCGCAGTCAAAACAGCGGATCTGCTCGGCATCCGCGTGTACGAAAAGGAACTCATCCGCCTTGCCTGCGAGTACGGCGAACTCTCGGAAAAGACGCTCTCGCCCTCCGATGAAAAGGCCACGAATCCCTATCTGTTCCAAACGGTACACGAGGGCAACTACCATGTTCTGCGCGGCAAGCCGACCAGCGAGGTGCTCTTTGCCCTGCAAAGCCACGAGATCCGGCGCATCGCCCGCCACGAAGAGTGTGTGTTCGTGGGCCGCTGTGCGGATTACGTGCTGCGCGATGAGGATGTAAAGCTCCTGCGCGTTTTTGTCGCCGCGCCTGACGAGCACCGCATCCAGCGCAAGATGGCGCAGGAACGGCTCTCACGCGATCAGGCGGTGCGTCTCATCCGCAAGATGGACAAGCAGCGCCGCAAGTATTACGAGAGCTATACCGGCCGCACCTGGGGCGCGCCGAGCGGCTACGAGCTCTATCTCGACACCGGCACGATGTCGACCGACGAAGCCGCGGCCGTCATCGCGGACCGCTTCCGCAGAATGTAAAAAAGTATGGGACCACCTATTCGGTGGTCCCATACTTTTTTGTTGCAACACAAGAACTGCCCCCGCCGGGGAGCTTGGACGGCGGCCGGCCTTTAATTTTCTCCAAAATGAACAGTGATGGGGCAGATCTCCGCCTTGGTGCCCACGCGCATATTGGGCCCGAACAGCCCGACGCCGGAGGTGACGATATTGTGCATCTGCCCTTTTTTGAGATATCCGCAGGCGTTCTCCCACATCAGCCGGATGGTGAGATTGCCCGGGAACATCTGCCCGTCGTGCGTGTGGCCGCAGAGGTCGAGGTCAACGCCCGCGTCCGCAAGCTCCTGCAATTCCTTCGGCTGGTGGTCAAGGACGATGATGGGCTTGCTTTGGTCCATGTCCGCCGTGATCTCATCGGGCGTTTTGCGCGTCTCGATGCCGCGGCCGGGACGGTGCGCGTCGGGGCGGCCGTAGAGGTAAAACTTTCCGTCGATCAGCGTTCCCTCGTCGCGCAGGAGCATGATGTTCGCGTCCTTCAGGAATTCGTCCATGCGCGGGTCGCTCTCCTTCTTCTCGCTCTGACGGAAGGTGAAGCCCGCGAGCACCGGTTCTTCAATATCGTGGTTGCCGTAGCAGGCATAGACGCCGTATTTCGATTGGATGCCGCGCAGCGTGGCGACGATGGTCTCAGGGTCTTCCACCGCCTCCCATTCGTTGTCGAAGATATCCCCCGCGATGACGACAAGGTCGGCATCCTGCTCGTTGATCCTTTCCACCATCTGCTGCATCTGCTTTTCGCCGATGTTGTAGCCGAGGTGCAGGTCGGCCACGAGCACGACCTTCATCTCACTCATGCCCTCGACGGTCTTGTCGACCGTCACGTCATACGGCGTCACGTGGATGATGCGCGCATTGATAACGCCCCAGACGGACGCGGCCAAAATGACAAGCGCGCACGCGCAGCCCGCGATGCGGTGCATCTTCGTCGTGACAAAAATGTGCTTGAACGGCAGCACGTACCCGAGCAGCAGGCGCAAAAGGTCCGCCGCGATGACCGCGAGCAGCACATACAGCAGCACGCCGAGCCAGTAGTTGCCGATGAGCTTCATCACGCGCCGGAGCCGACCCTCCGGCAGGAAAAATGCAATAACAATAGAGCAGGCCAGAAATGCCTGCACGGCCACAGGCAGCGCCCAGTGGCGCACTGTGCGGAAAAACGGAAACCACGCCTTCACCCAGCCCATCACGCGGCGCAGCAGATAGAAATTTGCCAGCAGGTATACCGGCGCAAGCAGAATCGCGATCATGTCAACGCGGGAGCGTCGCTCCCCTCGCTTCCTTTCGAATCAAAAATCTCCGGCTATCATAGCACGTTTTCTCCGCCATTGCAACGCATCGCCGCGGTTGACATTCCCCGTCCGGCATGATACCTTTAAGCTCGAAAAACAAAATGCGTCAAGGAGGACGACCCGATGAAAAAGCCCGAGACTCTTCACCTTCTCCCCGTGCGCGCGGAAAGCGCCGCGCCCGCGCTGCTGCGCGGCAAAAAGCTCGACCAGCGCGCCGTATTCCAGCTCGTCCGCAAGGTCGACTGGAAAAAGGCCGGTCTCATCGCCGGGAGCACAGCCGTCGTGTGTGCCGCGGCCGGTACGGTGAGCCGGTACAAGTTCTATCAGGGCATCGTCGCGCGGGAGCTCAAAAAGCAGCTTGCGCCGCTCAACGACAAGCTCGACGCCCTGCAGGACGAAAACCGTATGCTGCGCGCGGAGCTTGAAAAAAAGCAGGCTCCCGCCGAGGAGTCGAACTGATACAAAAAGCGCCCGAACAGCTTTGACTGTTTGGGCGCTTTTTGTATATCCGGCAGGATACTGCTCACAGCAGTACAGGCAGCGACCCCATAGTTTTCCTGTGCATACTTCCGATACACTTATCGGCCGGTCGAATGCTCCTCGCCCACGACCGGCAGCAGATCTGCAGGAGGACAACTGTCCTGACCTGAAACAATTTGAAATTTCTAACGCTTGTCCTGATGGAACTTGATAAATTATAACGACTGTACATATATACCACCTGAATTGCAGCACTATCATTGCTTTCAAAATTACGCCAACAAATCTATCTCTTAGTCCACAGCAATGATAGTGGTTGAGTAGATAAGTTTCTACTCCAAAAAACTGTCCGTCACAATTTATAGGTACTTGTTTAGGAAGGAAATCCATTCACTTTTTCTCTTAACGCTAATCTAGTTGCATCCGGCAGACCGTTGAATCTTATTGTACGATTCATATCTCGATAAGCTCTACTACTTGCTGCCTTTAGTGGATCAGTAAAATCACCAAAGTAGATAGCCTTTAAGAAATCAAGTATATCCTTATCAACCTTGGTTTCTACTATTTCATCTTTTTCTTTAGTCATTTTAACATCTCCTTTTTAACATTTTTACTTATGTACTTTAGTCAACAATACTACGCTCTCAACGTGATCTGCTCTTGGGAACAAGTCCACCGCGCAGGCGCGCTTGGCTTTGTAGCCGAGCGCCGCAAAGCGCTTCACGTCGCGCGCCATAGTCGCGCTGTCGCAGGAGACGTACACGATCTTCTCCGGCTGCATTGCGGCGATGCTCTCCACCACGTCGGCAGCCAGCCCCTTTCGCGGCGGGTCGACGGTGATAACGTCAGGGCGCAGATGTTCCTGCACGAGCTTTTTTGCCACATCGGACGCATCGCCGCAGAAGAACTCCACGTTTTTGACCCCGTTGCGCACGGCGTTTTCGCGCGCGTCGTCGATGGCCTCGGGCACGATCTCCGCGCCCAGGACCTTCTTCGCGTGATCGGAGAGCGCAAGCGTGATGGTGCCCGCGCCGCAGTAGAGGTCAAGCACCGTCTCCTGCCCCGTGAGCCCCGCAAATTCGATGGCCTTTGCGTACAATCGCTCGGCCTGCGCGCGGTTGACCTGGTAAAACGACGGCACACTCAAGCGGAAGCGCTTGCCACAGAGCGTATCCTCGAGCCGGTCTTCTCCCCAGAGCGTGCGGTAGCGGTCGCCGAGGATGACGTTGCCCTTTTTCGTGTTCGTGCCGAGCACAATGCCCGTGCACTTCGGGCACGCATCGCGCAGGAGCGCGACGAGCCTGTCTTCCTTCGGCAGCCTATCGCCGTTCACAAGCACGCAGATTAGGCTCTCCCCCGCCGCGTTCGAGCGGACGTAGAGATGGCGCATCAAGCCGCGTCCCGTCTTTTCGTCGTAGCCCGCTACATGGCAGGACTGCATATACGCGCGCAGCGCCTCCGCCGCGGCGTCGGCCTCGGGCTTGACCAATAAGCAGTGCTCGCACTCGATGACCTCGTGCGTGCGGGCGCGGTAAAAGCCGACCGCGCCGTCCTTCGACACGGGGTACTGCGCCTTGTTGCGGTAGCGCAGCGTGTCCCGCGCGCCTAAAATTTCTTCGACGGTCACATCACTGCCGCCGATGCGGGACAAATTGTCCTGCACGCGCTGGCGTTTCAGCCGCAGCTCCTCCTCATAGCGGATGTGGCGGTACGTGCAGCCGCCGCAGCGCGGAAAATACGGGCAGTCCGATTCCATGCGCTCGCTCGACGGCTCGAGCACCTCGAGCACTTTGGCAAAGGCGACGCTCTTGAGCGTCTTCAGGATGAGCACGCGGCACTTCTCGCCGCGCAGCGCGCCGTGGACGAACACAACGCGTCCGTCGATGCGCGCAACGCCCATGCCGCCCTCGCCATAGCCCTCGATGGTGACGGTATGCTCCTGATTTTTGGCAAGCTCCATCGTTTTCTCCTCTCAGAAAAGGTACTTCACGCTTTACGCGCGAAGTACCTTTTCGACTCATTTCATATCAATCGCGGAAGCGCTCGATCAGGCTGATGATCTGGCCGGTGAGCGCGGAAATATCCTTGTTGGGTCTGCCCTTGCAGCGCTTGGCAAGCTCAAGCAGCGACTCCGCCGCCGAGACAAGCTTGGCATACAGATTGTCGGCACGGGACTTCTGCATCGTGCGCTTGCGCTCGGAAATATAGCCCTCGCTGACCATTTCGTTCGCGGCAAGGTCGTAGCACTCGGTGAACTTGGCCGCGTGTGACCGGAAGCCGAGCGTATTCAGCTCTTCGGCGAACACAGGCGCCACATCCTCGTCGCCATGGACGACAAACACGTGCGTCGGCTTCGGGTCAAAGGCCTTGATCCACTGGATCAGATGATCGTGGTCGGCATGGGATGAAAGGCCCTGGAAGTTGACGATCTTCGCCTTGACGGCGATCTCCTCGCCGAAGAGCTTGACCTTCTCCACGCCGTCGAGCAGTCTGCGGCCCAGCGTGCCGGGCGACTGGAAGCCGACGAACACGACCGCGCTGTTCGCACGCCAGAGATTGTGCTTCAAATGGTGGCGAATGCGGCCCGCGTCGCACATACCGGAGGCGGAGATAATGACCTTGGGCGTCGTGTCCATGTTCAGCATCTTCGATTCCTCGCTCGACTCAACGAGGTTGAGGTTGGGGAAGGTGAACATATGCGTGCCGTCCTTGACAAGCTCGAGCGCCTGCTCATCGAGATAGCCGTGCAGATCGCCGCAGAAGACGGTCGTCGCCGCCTTGGCAAGGGGCGAGTCGATGTATACGGGGAAATTCGGCGTCGACTTGACGAGCTTTTGATCCTTGATCTCGCGGATAAAGTACAAAAGCTCCTGTGTACGGCCCACGGCGAACGACGGGATGACGACGTTGCCTCCCTTGCCGAGCGTTTCGTCGATGATCTCGGCCAGTTCGTCGGTGTAGCTCCAGACCTCGGTGTGGTTGCGGTCGCCGTAGGTCGACTCCATCACGACGTAATCAGCCTTCTTGAGAAGCTGCGGGTCGCGGATAATGGGCTGGTCGACGTTGCCGATATCGCCGGAGAAGACGATCGTCTTGTGCACGCCGTTTTCTTCCAGCTCAAGCGTGATGGACGCGGAACCGAGCAGATGGCCCGCGTCGGTGAACACCGCGCTCACACCCTCGCAGAGATCGACCTTTTCTTTATACTCGCAGGTCGTCACGTACTTGAAGACGTCCAGCGCGTCCTGCTCGGTGTAGAGCGGATCGACATGCTCGCGGCCCGCGCGCTCGCCCTTGCGGTTTTCATACTCGGCGTCGCTCTCCTGAATGTGGGCGGAGTCGAGCAGCATGATCTTCATCAGGTCTGCCGTCAGGCGCGTCGTCAGGATGCGGCCGTGGAAGCCGTTTTTCACCAGCAGCGGGATGCGGCCCGTGTGGTCGATGTGCGCATGGGTGACGAGCAGAATGTCGATATTGCCTGGGGCGAAGGCGAGATAGCGGTTGTCGAGCTCGTCGCGTCCCTGCTGCAATCCGCAGTCGACGAGGATCTTCTTGCCGTTCACCTCCAGGCAGTGGCAAGAGCCGGTCACGCAGCGGTCGGCCCCGTAAAAGTGCAGTTTCATGCGTATGTCCTCCTTCGATGAGAAAAAACTTCTTCCTTATGCTTCTGTCCTCCGCCGCCGGAGGGCGTTTCGTCGCCTTGTTCTATCTTTTTTGGTATTTTACCACAGCAGCTATATAGAGTGCAAGCCATCCCTGACGCAGCGGCGGAATTTATTTACAATCCATTCATATTATCCAGTAAATTTCCCTTTGCATATCGCGCATAGGGATGCTATACTTGTAAGCGTGTCATTATGCTCCCACGAAAGGAAGTTTTGAATATGGGTTTCTTTAGTAAAATGTTCGGCTCCTACAGCGACCGTGAGCTCAAGAGCATCTACCCCATCGTCGACAAGATCGAAGCGATGGCGGACGAGTACAAGGCGATGAGCGACACGGAGCTGCAGTCCAAAACGCCGGAGTTCAAGACGCGACTGCAAAGCGGCGAAACGCTCGACGATATCCTGCCCGAGGCGTTTGCCACCGTGCGCGAGGCGTCCCGCCGCGTGCTGGGGCTGTATCCCTACCGTGTGCAGCTCGTCGGCGGCGTGGTGCTCCATCAGGGCCGCATCGCCGAGATGAAGACCGGCGAAGGCAAAACGCTGGTGGCCACGCTCCCCGCGTATCTGAACGCGCTGACCGGCAACGGCGTGCACATCGTCACCGTGAACGACTACCTTGCCAAGCGAGACAGCGAATGGATGGGCAAGGTCCACCGCTTCTTGGGCCTCACGGTCGGCCTGATTGTCCACGACCTGACAAGCGAGGAGCGCCGCAAAGCCTACGCCGCCGACATCACCTACGGCACAAACAACGAGATGGGCTTTGACTATCTGCGCGATAACATGGCCATCTATGCAAGCGAGCTTGTCCAGCGCGGACACGCCTTCGCCATCGTCGACGAGGTCGACTCCATCTTGATCGATGAGGCGCGCACGCCGCTCATCATCTCCGGCATGGGGGAAAAGTCCACGGAGATGTACTCCCGCACGGAAAATCTCGTGCGCGGCTTCCGCAAGAAGGTCATCGCCGAGAGCGACGACAAGGAAGAGGAGGACGTCAACATCGACGCCGACTATATCGTCGATGAAAAGGCCAAGACCGCGACGCTCACCGCCCGCGGCGTGAAGAAGGCCGAGGAGTACTTTGGCCTTGAAAACCTCTCCGACCCCGAAAACTCCACCATCGCGCACCACATCAACCAGGCCATCAAAGCCCACGGCACGATGAAGCGCGACATCGACTATGTCATCAAGGACGGCGAGGTCGTCATCGTCGATGAGTTCACCGGCCGACTGATGTTCGGCCGCCGCTACAGCGACGGTCTGCACCAGGCGATCGAGGCCAAGGAGCACGTCGAGGTCGCACGCGAGAGCAAGACGCTCGCGACCATCACGTTCCAGAACTACTTCCGTCTGTACGGCAAGCTCTCCGGCATGACCGGTACGGCGCTCACCGAGGAAGAGGAATTCGGCACGATCTACAACCTCGATATCATCGAGGTGCCGACCAATCGCCCCCTCGCCCGTATCGACGATCACGACGTCGTCTACAAGACCGAGGCCGCGAAGTACCGCGCCGTCATCGCGCAGGTGAAGGAGTGCCACGCCAAGGGCCAACCCGTGCTGGTCGGCACGGTGTCGATCGAAAAGAACGAGAAGCTCTCCTATCTTCTCTCGCGCGAGGGCATCAAGCACAACCTCCTGAACGCGAAGAACCACGAAAAGGAAGCCGAGATCGTCGCGCAGGCCGGTAAGCTCGGCGCGGTCACGGTCGCGACGAACATGGCAGGCCGCGGCACCGATATCATGCTCGGCGGCAATGCCGAATACATGGCAAAAAACGATCTGCGCAAGGCAGGCCTTTCCGACGAGCTCATCGCCGAGGCGACCGGCTACGCCGAGACCGACAACAAGGAGATCCTCGACGCGCGCGAGATGTTCGCCAAGGCCCTTGAAAAGCACCGCGAGGAGATCCGCGGCGAGGCGGACAAGGTCCGCGCGGCCGGCGGCCTCTTCATCATCGGCACGGAGCGCCACGATTCCCGCCGTATCGACAATCAGCTGCGCGGCCGTGCCGGTCGTCAGGGCGACCCGGGCGAGACGCGCTTCTACCTCTCGCTTGAGGACGATCTGCTGCGTCTCTTCGGCGGCGAGCGCATCACGAATCTGATGGACCGCCTGAATCTCGACGAGGATACGCCGATCGAGAATAAGACGCTCTCCAAGGCCATCGAAAACGCGCAGACGAGCGTGGAGTCCCGCAACTTCCAGTACCGCAAGAGCACGCTCGAATACGACGACGTGATGAACAAGCAGCGCGAGATCATCTACGGCCAGCGCAAGCAGGTGCTCGACGGTATGGACATTAAGCCCACGGTCCTCAATATGTTGAGAAGCAGCATTGCAAGCCAGGTCACGCTCGCCTTCAGCGATCAGGGCAAGAGCGAGGACGAGCTGCGCGCCGAAGCGCTCAGAAGCTGTGAGGGCACATACTTCCCGCGCGGTGCCGTGGACGCTTCCTCCCTCTCGGGTCTTTCCGCGGACGAGCTGACCGACCGCTTCTACGCGGCGGCGGAGAGCTACTACGAGGCCAAGGAATCCGCACTCACCTCGCCCATCATGCGCGAGCTCGAGCGCGTGGTGCTGCTGCGCGTGGTCGACGAATACTGGATGGATCACATCGACGCGATGAGCGAGCTGCGTCAGGCCATCCGCCTGCAGTCCTACGGCAACAACAAGCCCATCGACGTCTACAAGCAGGAATCCCTCACGATGTTCGAGGACATGATCTCCGCCATTCAGGGCGACACGGTGCGCCGCATCTTCTCCGCCCGCGTCAAGACGCAGAACGAAGTCAAGCGCGAGCGCGTGGCCGACGGCATGGTGGCCTCCACCTCCGGCGACGGCACGGTGAAAAAGCAGCCGCGCAAGGTCCAGAAGATCGGACGCAACGACCCCTGTCCCTGCGGCAGCGGCAAGAAATACAAGCAGTGCTGCGGCAGATAAGCCTCACCGGTCCGTGACAGAACTTTCCCCCACGCTCTGTGGGAACGAGGCGCAAAGGGGGTATTCTCTCCAAAAAGAGAATACCCCCTTTTTCTGTACAGCCACATGCTCCTCTTTCCCCTACCGCCCGAGAGGGCGGCGACATCTCCGCACCTCCCCGGTGCAGAAAAAGGAGGCATTTTTCATGTCTTTCACCGAACACAATGTCAACGGTCTTATTTTTGACACGTCCGACGCCATCTCCGCTGCGGGCGGAGTGGTGCACGCGTTCACGACGCGGCACGGCGGCGTGAGCCCTGCGCCCTACGATTCACTCAACTTTGCCGACCATCACGGCGACAGCAACGAAAATCTGCTTGAAAACTACCGCCGCCTCGGTGCAGCCGTCGGCTTTGACGCAAAGCGCGCCGTGGCCTGCCGCCAGATCCACTCCGACCACGTGTGCGTGGCTCGCGAGGAGGACGCGGGCAAGCTCCTTTGGGACGAGCGGCTCGACGATGGCGACGCGCTCATCACGAATGTGCCGGATCTGCCGCTGTTCGCCTACGGGACGGACTGCTGCGTCATCACACTCTACGACCCCAGCACGCGCTGCATCGGCGCGGTGCACGCCGGCTGGCGCGGCACTGCGAGCGGCATCGTGCTCAAGGCTGCCGTGACGATGATGAGCTATTACGGCGCAGACCCCTACACGCTGCGCGCGGCCATCGGCCCGGCCATCGGCAAATGCTGCTTCGAGGTCGACAGCGACGTAGCAAACACCTTCAAGGCGCTTCTTGACCCCGCCATCGACGAGCGCATCGAGCAGCGCGGCGAAAAGTTCCACATCGACCTCAAATCCATCAACCGCCTGTGGCTGCTGCGCGCCGGGATCGACCCCTCGCGCATCGACGTGCACCCCGACTGTACGAAGTGTCACCCCGAGCGCTACTGGTCGCACCGTGCGATGGGCGACCAGCGCGGCGGCATGGCCGCCGTCATCTGCCTGACCGGAGAGGGCGCATGATGCGCCGCGTTTCGCTCCTTTTCTGCGTGCTCGCGCTGACGCTGGCGCTCTCCGGCTGCTGGACATCCGACGAGGCGACCGATGAAAAGGACTTTTGGGAGGAGTCTCCCACCGATCAGACACAGGAAGAGCCCGACGCAGCGCTCACGCCCATCACGGCATTCGTGCTGCCGTATCTGAAAAATGTGACCTTCGACCCCATTGCCTGCCCCGATGGGATGCAGCAGACCGTCGGCGCGCTGCTCTATGAGGGGCTGTTCACGCTGGACGGAGCGTTCGCGCCGCAGAATGTGCTGTGCAGCCGCTACGAGCACAATGACGACTGCACGTTCTATACCTTCTACCTGCGCGAGGGCGTCTGCTTTTCCGACGGCAGCGCGCTGACGGCAAACGACGTGCTTGCCGCGTATCGCCGCGCGCAGACGAGCGAGCGCTACCGCGCGCGCTTTGCCTCCGTCGTGTCGATGCGCGTGGTGAACGGTGCGCTCACTGTCGCGCTTTCGCAGGGAAACAGCGCCTTCCCCGCGCTGCTGGACATTCCCATCGTGAAATCCGGCTCGGAGAAGGACACCGTGCCGCTCGGCACAGGGCCGTACCTCTTCGTCACGGACAGCGACGGTGCGTGTCTCAAGCGCAGCGCCGACTGGTGGCAGGATGCACGCTTGCCGCTCGAGCGCATCGAGCTGCGCGAGGTCAAGGACGACGACACGGCATCCTATCTCTTCTCCTCGCGCGAGGTGCATCTGCTCGCCGCCGACCTGACCGGCGGCGCGGGCGACCTGCGCAGCGCAAACACCACCATCACCGACTATGCGTCGGCGAACACGATCTATCTCGGCTTCAACACACAGCGCGCGCTGCTCTCCGACGCCGATCTGCGCGCCGCCATCGCCGGCGCCATCGACCGCGACACCGTGGCCGCAGGCTACCTCGCCGGTCACGCCGAGGCCGCGCGCTTCCCGCTCTCGCCGAGAGCAAGCCTCTATCCTGAAGAGCTTGCCACAACGCTCGCGTCGCCCGAGCTCTCCGCCGCGCTTGAAGCGGCGGGCGTGACTGCGGACCGCCCCCGCTCGCTCACCATCTTAGTCAGCGAAAGCGACTCGTTCAAGGTCTCCATCGCCGACTATCTGAGCCGCACGCTCTCGACCGACGGTCTGAGCGTCACCGTGCGCGCGCTTCCGTGGAGCGACTATCTCGCCGCGCTGCAAAGCGGGAATTTCGATCTCTATCTCGCCGAGGTCCGCCTGACGGCAGACTGGAACATTACCTCCCTCATCGGCGCCGGCGGCGCACTGAACTACGGCCGCTACGCCGATGAACAGTGCAATACGCTGCTCGCCGCCTTCCTTGCCAATGAGACGGCGCAGACTGCAAATGCGCTCTGCCGCTATCTCGGGCAGAACGCCCCTATCGCCCCCATTGCCTTCAAGACCGCGTCCGTCCTCACACCCGAGGGCCTCATCGACGGTCTCACCCCCACCGTCTCCTCCCCGTTCTACGGGCTCGAGGGCTGGACGGTGCACTTTGACAAGGGATGAGGGCGTAAACAAATCGGAACGTGTGAAAGAGAGATACGTTAATGCGGACTATTGACATACGTGGCATAACTAACATGGAACTTGTACGGGGAGGAACCAGTGAATGGTACTGGGCAACAGATTATGTTCACGGCGATCTCTATGAGGCTGAAGAACTATTCCGGCAGAAAAACTCTATGCAAAGCAATAGGCTATATCTTATCCACTATCCAGATGGTATGGTCTATGAGCCTGTGCTGCCTGTGGACGGGCAATATCTCGGCTATCCTGTGTTCGATGGTGAGTCTGTCGTACTGTTGGTAGTAAACTTTGCAGAAAGTGCGATACACATTCTGAGGTTCTTACATCAGCAAGAGAAAACGCAGGAAGTCGTACGGCTGCCTTTGTCTGCGGTGAAAGACTGCTACAATCTGATTCTTCACCCCTCACCGCTATCGCTGACCCGGCAGCCAAATGATGGTACATTTGAGATCATCTGGCCTGAGCAGATACGTTTCGCAATCAGTAGAAGAGAAACACTTAATTTCCGCGACGGAGACAAGCTCTACTTCAGTATTTGGTATGAGGATCCTGACTATCGGGAAGAAACATTAGTCCGCTCGGCGCAAGACGGTACGATTCTGGAGCGTTTTTCCGGTGATATTCGCATCATGCCAAACCGTGAACGGTGGCTTATCAAATAGTTTTGGTGGTACAGCATTACTCATCTAAAATTCCAGTTTATCTCAACACTTTCCCTTAACAGCACATTTTCCCCCATAACAACAAAAAACGCTCCTCCGCATTCGCGGAGGAGCGTTTGCTTTTCTCGCTTAATACTGCCGCACCACGGCAACGACGCGGCCCAAGATCGTGCACTCGCGGCCGTCGATGGGCTGGTAGTCGGGGTTCGCGGGCATGAGCCAGACCTCGCTGCCCTTGCGCTTGAGCGTTTTGACCGTCGCCTCGTCACCAAGCAGCGCGACCACGATCTGCCCGTTCTGCGCGAGGTTCTGGCGGTGGACGACGACAAGGTCGTCCGGCAGGATGCCGACGCCGAGCATCGACTCGCCGCGCACACGCAGGGCGAAATACTCGTCATCGTGCCCGCCGGTGTCGAACGTCAGGTAGTCCTCGATGCACTCCTGCGCCAAAATCGGGTTACCAGCGGCAACATTGCCGAGGATCGGCACCTGACGGCGGCGCGGGGCAAGCTCGTCGATCTCGACGGGCTGCGGCGCAACGGGAACGGCCTGCAGCTGCTTTTTGAGCGTGATGGCACGGCCCTTGCCCGCGCTCTTCTCAATGAGCCCCATCTCCTGCAGGTGCTTGATATGGAAGTGGACCGTGGAGGGTGACTTGAGTCCCAGCGCCTCACCGACTTCGCGCACAGAGGGGGCATAGCCGTGTTCGGCGATGCTCTCTGCTATATAATCGTATACGCGCTGCTGCATTCTGGACAGTTTTTCCATCTTGTGCGCCCCTTCCAACATTTGTTCGAATTTATGATACCACATTTTTCCCGAAATGCAACATCTGTTTTAGGATTTTATGTCAATTTCACGGCTTTTTTCTGCCGCGAAATTTTTTGATCTTTTTTGCGTCCGGCTATTGACAAATGCCGCTTGATGTATTATTGTACTAATTACTTAATACAGTGATACACAAGGAGGATCACTATGGACTGGAACTTCCGCAATGACCAGCCGATCTACTCCCAGCTGACACAGCGGTTGACGGAGGCCATCGTCTCCGGCATCTACGCGCCGGGAGAAAAGCTCCCCTCCGTGCGAGAGCTTGCGGTGGAGGCGGGCGTCAACCCCAACACGGTCCAGCGCGCGCTATCCGAGCTCGAACGCGACGGTCTGGTGTTTTCCCAGCGCACGGCGGGACGGTTCGTCACGGAAAATGAAAACATGATCGCAAATGCCAAGCTCCGCATTGCGGACGAGCGCGTGGGAGAATTTCTCCACTCGAT
>ENA-UOJV01001168-UOJV01001168.1-human-gut-metagenome-genome-assembly--contig:-C82-NODE-1168-length-31215-cov-26.024390_pt1 | contig 31215 bp, 21 predicted proteins | sample MGYA00242356_ERZ723903 | MGnify/ENA metagenome assembly ERZ723903
ATGCCAACTACGACATCGCGGAGGATAGACCCTGCGACACGCTGGAGCTGACGCTCTGCAAGGGTGACGGCTCCGAGGAGAGCTGGAGCTATCCGCTCAACGCAGCCGAGCAGGAAGTGCTGATGCGGAAGATGGAGGAATTCTGTCAGCAGCAGACCGGCATGAGCCTCCGTGTCTACGCGCAGCAGTTCCGCGAGGAGCAGATGCAGGCGCCGGAGATGCAGATGTAACCGCGCCGTTCGCCCCTGTGAGCCGTTGTGTGCGGCTTTGGGGGCGAGGGTGGCATCCCTGCACCCTGGACAGGCATCGGCGCTGTTTGCCCCCGCTTTCGCCCCGCCTATGGGGAACTGTGCTGGGAACCTGCCTGTTCGATAAAAGCACAAGATAAAGGCCCGGTGTCGTTTCCGCCCCGGACCGGCCACAAAGCCCCGCAGTGCGGGGCTTTTCAGCGTTCGGAGTTGTAGGCGTTTTCACTGGATTTCAAATGAGTTGTAGGCGCATTTTCCGAAAAACTACCGTGTCGCAGGGGTTTGCGCCCACAAAAAGCGACATCAACAGAAAGGACGGCAACTATGTCAAAAGAACAAATGACCATCCGGCTTTATCCAGAAACGCGCAGACAAATGGATGGTTGGTTGGAAGAAAGCAACAGCAAAAACCGAAACGAATTCGTGGAAAAGGCTCTGCGCTTTTATATGGGCTACCTCGGCACGGAGAATATTACCGAATTTCTCTCGGACGCGCTGGTGGCGACGCTGCGCGGAATTGTAGCTGACAGTGCAAATCGTACCAACAGTCTCCTGTTCAAGTGCGCGGTAGAGCAGGGCATCATGGCGCATACTATCGCTGCCCACTTCCGTGATACGATGGAAGATCGCCGTGCCCTGCGTGGATATGTGGTGGATGAAGTGAAGCGCACCAACGGTCAGATCAAGTTTGAGGATGCCCAGGATGTCCAACGACAGTTACCTGATGATACATGGCTCGAATAATTTTTATCTCGCCCTACATGAAGGGCGGAAGAGATTCTGCTCGGCTGGCCCATCGCACCCGCTACTTCGCCACCCGTGAAGGCGTGCAGCTCCTCAAGGATGACAATGCTCATCTTCCTGTCACGAAGAAACAGCAGCAGTACATCCAGCGTCTGCTCCGCAGCTTCCCGGAGGCAAGGGAGCTGCCGGAGTATGAGAACTATGCAAACACACCCAACCGAAAGACTGCCTTTGCTTTCATCGAACAGATCCACGAGGACTTCATTGAGCCGATGGATAGCCGTGAAAACTATCTTGACTATGTTGCAAACCGTCCCGGTGTAAAATCGATGGGCGAACACGGCTTGTGGAATGCCCATGGCAAGGTGCCATCGCTGGAGAACGCTATTGCGGAGGTAGCGCAGCACACGGGAAATGTGTGGACACCGATTATCTCCCTCTCTCGCGAGAATGCAGAGCGTCTGGGTTATACCGACCTTAAAAACTGGCAGGAACTCATCAACGCATCTATCACCGACATCGCCAAGGGCTATAAGATCCGTCCGAGCCATCTACGCTGGTATGCTGCTCTCCATGAAAAAGAGAAGCACCTCCATGTCCATATGATCATCTTCTCCACTGACCCGAAAGAAGGCTTTCTCACCAAGCAAGGTATCCGTAGCATCAAGTCCGCGCTGGTCAGCACGATCTACCGGAACGACCGCCTGCACATCTATGAGAAAAAAGATCATCAAAGAAGTATTCTACAACAGGAAGCAGAAGAACAGATGGCTTCTCTCATAGGGCAGATGTCGACTGGTACACTACAGAACGGCAAACTGGAGCTGTTAGTGACAGACCTTGCCCAGCGGCTTCGGGAGGTCAGCGGCAAAAAGGTCTACGGTTATCTGCCGCCCCGTGTCAAACGCATCGTAGATGAGATCGTGGATGAACTGGCAAAGGACGAACGGGTGTCGTCTGCCTATGCTCTATGGCAGGATCTCCGAGAGCAGCTTTGCACTGACTATAATCAGACACCGCCGCAGCGTGTACCGCTGTCGCAGCAAAAGGAGTTCAAGACTGTGCGCAACATGGTCATCCGGGAAACGCTCCGCCTCTCGGAGATGCACTTCACCTTCGAGGATGATGCCATGCAGGATGAGCCGGAGCCGGAAGAACCGCCTGTTCCTCCAGATCCAAATGCGGAGCGGATGATCTATCAGCGGGCTCGGTTTTACCGCAGAGCAAAAAGCGTATTAGATGCTGCGGACGCAGATCCCAGTGAGAAGTCAATGGCATTGGTCACACTCCACCGTTTGTGGGAGGAGGGCTATACCATCGCGGCACACCAGCTGGGAAAGGCATATCAGGACGGGCTTGGCACATCGATTGACCGAAAAGCAGCGACAGAGTGGTTTCAAAAATCGGCAGAAGCCGGAAATACTTGCTCTGCATATGCGCTGAGCAAACTACTGCTGGAGCAGGGGCAGATCCCGCAGGCCATTCACTGGCTGCGGCAGGCAGCGGATCAGAACGATCCATACGCGCAATACCGGCTCGGCAAGCTGCTGCTCACCGGCGCGGAGGGGGTGCCGAGGGATGCAGTTGCCGCCATTAAACTTCTGAAGGACTCTGCTGCCCAGGGCAATCAGTTTGCCCAATACACGCTGGGAAAGCTCTATTTGCTGGGGCAAAAGGTGCAAGTGGACCGCGAAGAAGCTCTGCGCTATTTCGCACAGGCAGCGGCACAGGGCAACACCTACGCGCAGTATTTTATCGACCATCAGGACGACTTCTCCGGTGCGGCGGCGGGAACCGCTATCCTTCGGATGCTCCATCAGATGAGCCGCATATTCCGCGAAAACGCCGCCCAGCCTGCCATCTATGCAGAGATGCAGATCGACAAGAAGCGTCGCCGCAGATTGCAGGAGAAGCGCATGGCAATGGGACACAAGGCGGATGACCATGAGGATCGTGGACTGACGCAACAGACACAATAAGGGAGGGACTATGTCAAAGTACATTCCGTTTACAACCGAGCAGAAAGAACGCGCCGCCTCGGTGGACTTGGAGGAGTTCCTCCGCCGCCGTGGGGAAAAGCTCATCACCTCCGGCAAGGACAAACGCCTTGCCAGCGACCATAGCATCACCATCCGCGGCTGCGAGTGGTTCGACCATGCCACCGAGCAGGGCGGCAGAGCCATCAGCTTCGTCAAGCAGTTCTATGGACTCAACTACCCGGACGCCATGTCCCTGCTCCTCGGCGATGATCTCGGCGGGAGCTACCCTGCGGCAAGGGAGAAGGTGCCGGAGCCTGCAAAGCTCTTCGTGCTGCCGCCGCAGAGTGAGTCCATGCGCCGTGTGTATGCCTACCTGCTGCAGAAGCGTTGTATCGACCGCGAGATACTCAATGCCTTCGTGCGCAAGAAGCTCATCTACGAAAGCTGTGAAAGATCCAGGGACGGGACAAAGGAATACCACAACGCCGTGTTCGTCGGATTCGATGAGCACGGCGTTCCCCGTCACGGGCATAAGCGTGGGCTGTATACCATGGGGCAAAGCTATCGCGGCAACATTGAGGGCAGCGACCCGAAGCACAGCTTTCACTATTTCGGCGGCGATGACACGCTCTATGTCTTCGAGGCCCCTATCGACCTGCTCTCTTACATCTCCCTTTTCCCGGAGGGGTGGCAGGCGCATAACTATGTGGCCTGCTGCGGGACATCTTCCATCCCCGTGATGGAAATGCTGCGGCAGCTCCCCCAGCTCCGGCAGGTGTACCTCTGCCTGGACAATGACGCTGCCGGTCATGCTGCCAGTGAGCGCATGGCGAAGCTGCTGGAGGAGCGTGGTATCTCCGCAGAGCGGCTCGTATCGCAGCAAAAGGACTGGAACGATGATCTCAAGGCAGAACAGGAAAACAAAATGGAAAGGAGCGAGCTATGCCAAACCTTCTGCTGACAATGTGGGACACGATCAAAAGCTCCAACATCGGGATATTGGTCGCGGCAGGGCTGGGGATGTTCGCCATCATCGGGGGACTCTCCATGCTGTCCTACCACTATACACTCAGCGGCATCAAGTCCCGCACCGTGGGTGACGGACAGCACGGCACGGCGCGTTGGGCGACCGATAAGGAGATCCGCCAGACCTATGCCCATGTGCCGTTCAATGTCAGAGACTGGCGCAAGGGAGTAAGCCTTCCCACAGAACAGGGGCTGGTGCTGGGCTGCAAGGGCAAGAAGGGTGAACTGACTGCGCTGGTGGACGGCGACGACATCCATTGCCTGATGATCGCCGCCTCCGGCGCGGGCAAGACGGCATTCTTCCTCTATCCCAACCTTGAATATGCCTGCGCGTCCGGCATGAGCTTTCTGGCGCTGGATACCAAGGGTGACCTCGCCCGTAACTACGGCTCTATTGCAAAAAAATATTACGGCTACAAGCATATCTCCGTCATCGATCTGCGCAACCCCACCCGCTCGGACGGGAACAACCTGCTGACGCTTATCAACCGCTATATGGACATCGCCAGAAAACAACCGGACAACCTCGCTGCCCGCGCCAAAGCCGAAAAGTACGCCAAGATCCTCGCCAAGTCCATCGTCAGCCCGGAGGGAAACTCCGACCACGGACAGAACGCCTTCTTCTACGATGCGGCGGAAGGCTTGCTGTCTTCCACGATCTTGCTGCTTGCGGAGTTTCTGCCACCGGACGAGGAGCACCCGGAGGAACGACGGCACATCGTGTCGGTATTCAAGCTGGTGCAGGATCTGCTGGAGCCGGCGCGTGGTGCGCGGGGACGCTCCCGCTTCCAGCTGCTCATGGATAAGCTGCCATCCGAGCACAAAGCACGCTGGTTGGCTGGCGCCGCGCTCAACAGCTCCGAGCAGGCGATGGCTTCTGTCATGTCCACGGTGCTGTCCCGGCTCAATTCGTTTCTTGATAGTGAGCTGGAGCAGATCCTGTGCTTCGACAGTGCCATTGACGCCGAAATGTTTGCGGCGGAGAAATCCGCCATCTTCCTCATCCTGCCGGAGGAGGATCAGACGAAGAACTTCATGGCAGGCTTGATGATCCAGAACCTCTCCCGTGAGCTGTTCGCAGTAGCGGATGAGAACGGCGGCAAACTGAAAAACCGTGTTATTCTCTTTTGCGATGAGCTGGGGACCATGCCGCCCTTTGATATTTTGCCGCTTTTCAGTGCTGGACGCTCTCGCCGCCTGATGATGGTACCGATCATCCAGTCAGTGGATCAGCTTGTAAAAAACTACGGAAAAGAAGGCGCCTCCATCCTGATGGATAACTGCCAGGATGTGATCTGCGGCGGCTTTGCGCCCAACAGCGAGGCGGCGGATACCTTCTCCAAAGCCCTCGGCAGCCGCACGGTGCTCTCCGGTTCTGTGAGCCGAGGGAAAAACGATCCCAGCCAGAGCCTGCAGATGATGGAGCGCCCCCTGCTGACGGCAGATGAGCTCAAGTCCATCCCCAAGGGCAGCTTCATCGTGCAGAAGACCGGATGCCACCCCATGCGTACCCGCCTGCGCCTGTTCCTCGAATGGGGCATCACCTTCGAGGAGGAATACCGCGTGGAGGAGCAGGTAGCCCGAAAAGTATATTATGCCGACCAGAATGCGCTGACCCGCGCCATCGTGCGGAAGTATCCGCCCAAGCTGACGGAGCAGAAGACCACCCGCTCCGTTAAGGGCGAGGGGCAGCTCCACGACGCGCCCGTGCAGGAGATGGTGGTAGCGGAGGACATCGACTATGACCGTATGCCGCACAAGCGTACCCCTTACAATCTTCCCCGGCAGGAGGTGGATCGGTGAGCTACTTTGACAGCATTTACGCCGACACGCTCCTGCCGCCCAGGGCTGTATCCGTCTATATGTACCTCAAGGATCGGTCCAATAGCGCGGGAAGCTGCTGGCCGGGGATCAAGACGATTGCGAGAGATATGAACCTCTCCCGCAGCACCGTCAAGCGGGCACTGGCGGATTTGGAGCAGCACGGCTATCTTGCCAAGCTGCCCCGGTATCGTCCCAATGGGAGCAACACTTCCAATCTCTATACGCTGAAATAAATGAAAAGTGGATCGTGCAGCGCCCTGGTACGATCCACTTTATTAAGCCAAAAAACAAAAATCGCCACGCCAAGGGGCAACTATGCCTGTTTGCTGAACCGAGGAGGGGTTCAATATGAACCCACCGGAACAGCCCACTCTATCGGAGATTAAGACAGAGAAAGAACAAGGATAGGAGCAGAATCGAGGCGCGGAAAAAGTATGCGGCGGCACATCGTCTCGAGGAGAGATGCGCCGCCGCAAGGGGTGCGTTTTCTTTACTATGTTTCGTTCTCCTGTTCCTCCTGCGTCTGACGCAGGATCGCGGCATATTGCTGTACCTTTCGGTAGGAATCAAGCCCCGTCTTTCGGAGAATGCTCTTGGTGTGGCTGTAAATGGTGCTCATCTTAACAGAGAATTGAACGCTCATCTCCTGTGGCCCCATGCCGACAACATAGCCCTCATAGATCTTGCGCTCCGTATTCGTCAGCTTATCCAGCCCAGTCACAAAGATCCGGTACACCTCCGGGTCAATGTCATCCTTCTGCGCGTGAGCCATACGGGATGCGTCCGTCTGCACGGTCTCCAACCGGCTTTGTGTTTCCTCCACCTGCGCTTGCAGCATGGCCTTTTCGCCCAACAGGGACTCGCTCTGCCGCAGGGCCGCGTCCTTCTCTCTCTCCAACGCGAAAACAGCCTCCTGATGCGCTTCATCCTGCGCCCGCAGAGATCCGGATACGGCGGCAAATTCGCTATAACTCATCTGCCCGTCGCCCCGGTTTTCCTCCGTAAGCTGCCGGAGGTCCCGCAGCAGCGGAGAGAGGTATCTGCGGCTGAGGACAATGCAGGCAAGGCACAGGGCAAAGAGCAGCAGGAACAGCAGCAAAGCGGTCTGCCAGACGCTGCGTACCACAAGCTGCCGGTAATCCTGCGCGGGGATCAGCACCGCCAATGTCCGGCTCTCGCTGTCTCCGCCCGCAGCGGTAAAGTCCATGGTAATGCCCACATAGGAGAGTCCCCCGCATTTCATGGCGATCAGGCCGTGACGCATGGGCTTGAGTGTGAGACGGTCGTTAATGGGAACATAGCAGTAGTCTCCCGCACCGCCGGTCATCAGACACCCGCCGCTGTCCAGCGTGTTGGACACGCCGCCCTCCGAGGCCATGAGGCAGGCAACGCTTTGAAAGCCAGTAGGCTGCTTGTGGTGAGCTGCAAAATAAGTCTGGTTGACCCCAAAGCCGCACAGTCCGTATACCGTGCCGTCCTCCCCGACCATGGGAATGGTCAGCAGAACGGCCCGCTCCGAGGTGCCGGGAAGGGTGATCAGTGCCGAGGTGCGGCAGGAGGCGGAAGATACCGGCGCGGCCGCATCCGCAAGGCATTGCCGGTAATCCGGCAGAGTCTCCGTGTTGAACTCCCGGCTCCATTTCCGGTGGGGCATGACCCCGTGGGCCTTCCCAATCTCCGCCATGCCCCGGTAGAGCAGCAGATCCCCGGTCAAATGCTCGGCATTGCTCCGCTGGACATACAGCCCGCTGCGGTCAGCCTCGCCGCTGCTTACGCCGATGGCGGCTTCCAGAATGACAAAGGCTCCGGAGCAGTCCGTCTGACGGGCATACTGACACAGCGGCTCCAGCAGCGCCTCCTCTACCTGTGAGATGGCGTCAAGATTTCCGTCCAGCTCCGAAAAGGTCATGCCCTGTTCGGCCAATGTGTCCTCCAGAATGTCCGTCATATCCTTGGACAGATGGGCGCTCATGCCGGAGACATTCCGCCAGAGGGAGGCCATATCCGAGCGGAACACCTCCATCTGGATGCTCATGCTTTTGGACAACTCCTCGCCGGGGGTATTGATCCGCCCGAAAATTTGCAGGCTCACCAGCAGCACTGCGGCCAGAAGAAGGCCCATCGCCGCCATGTAGAGTAGCAGCTTGTGCTTCATGGAGCGGTTGGCGTAGTTCAGTTTTTCCAGTACATGGCGCATCGATTTTTACCTGCCTGTGGTTTGTTTTTCATCCGCTTCAGCCCATGGAGCAGAGCAGCGTCCATGTCTCGTTGGCAAGATCATCCATATTCTCGCCATTTGCAAGACGGGCGGGATAGGCCTTCTGCGCCTCCCGCAGCGCATCGTAAAGGGCGTTGACCTTGCCGTAATAGCCGGAAAAGCGCGGCTCGGACACCGGCGTATACTCCCGCCGCATGGTGTTCAGAGCGGCGTAGAGATTTTGGTACGCCTGCTGTGGTTCCGGGAAATCCGTATAGTCCTCAATGGCGTCAAACGCGCCGTTCCGCACGGGCATATAGCCGGTCTCGGCCACAAAATCAAGGTTCCGCTCCGGCTCCGTCAGCCAGTGGACGAACAGGCTTGCGGCCTCCGCCCGCTGTTCATCGGTCTTGTAAGCGCATAGACCCACGCCCGCCTGCGTCATCAGCGCATCGGCACCGTTGGTTTTCGGCATGGGCAGGACTTGCAGGTTCATCGGCTCCACCGTGCCGTCAAGATAGCTCACCTTATCATTATAGTAGAGGATGGCGGCGGACGAGCCGATGCCGGAGATGGTCTCGCCGGTCATGACCTGCGTATTGGAATAGCGGTCGGACATCTGGATATGCCCCTGCACCAGAGCGCGGGCGAATTCCAGCCAGCTCTCCTTGAAGACGGCGTTGTCCGTGTCGTACCAGCCGTCCTCGGTATAGAAATCCTCCGCACCCTGCTCCATGGCCCGCAGCTCCACAGCGCGGAGAGGATAGTCCAGAGCGCAGAAGGTCTTGCCGCCGCTGTAGTCATAGAAAGCGCCGGCGGTCTGATAAAAGCCCTCCCAAGTGGTAAGGTCGCTGTACTGCGCGCCGGTGGCGGCGGAGAAGCGGTCAAAGGCGGAGCCGTTGAGCATCAGCACATGGGTGGATTTGGACATGGGGAATACCAGCAGCCTGCCGTCTGCCGTGCCGTCCGCCAGAAAGCCGGAGACGAACTCCTCACGCTCCTTCTCGGTAAAGAGGTCGTTCCAGTCCAGCAAATTTTCCGCCCCCAGCGCCAGCGCGTCCCCAATGTGGCAGGTGAACACATCCGGCATCTCCGGAAGCTCGGAGCCGCCCGCCTGCGCCTGCAACAGAAACGCGCCGATCTGAGAGGCGCTGCTGGTAGCGGTGATGGTCACCCGCACGCCCTTTTCCGCGCCCACCGTCCGGTTGAACTCGTCCACAAGCTCGTCCATGGGAGAGCCGGACTGTTCGCCGTAGACGTGCCAGAAGGTCAGCGTCACAGGGTCATCCTTGTCCAGCAGCGACCGATTGCAGCCGGTGAGGGGGAAGATCATCAGCGCCGCCAGCAGCGCGGCAAAAAATCTTGGTTTCATGCGTTAAGCCTCCAGATCGAACGGGCGTTTGACGAATTGCCGTATTTTTGATGGTTTTTGAAAATTTTTATGCCTCCGTCTCCCCAATTTCGGGTTTTTGGAGATGACAGGAGCGAGGAAATATGGTACACAACAGGAGAACGGACAGTCAAGCGACACTTTGGAGTGTCCGGTCAGCAGAGAGAAATCGGAAAGGGGTACCCCTTTCCGTTGGAGCTATGCTCCAACGGAAGGACCTCTCGCCGCCTGATTTGTTTCTCTCACATTATAGCATAGCCCCCTATGCTTCGCAAGAAAAAACGGAAGGGAGGAATGTCTGTGGCCGAATCACAGAAAACAGCAACGTACAAGGTCGTTGCGGACGCCGGAGGCGGGCGGGTGTTTCGCTTCTACTGCGACATCAGCGGCGAGCTGTGCTGCGTGACAAAGCCCATCCGGGCAGACACGGAGGAAGCCGCGCTGGAGATCGCGTGGGAGACGGAGGGCAGGTGGGAGTTCAACCATTGCCCCAAATGCGGGAAGTATGTTTCCTCCGCTATGTTCAATGTCAACGCGGGACTGTGTCTGGACTGCGCGCCGTGGGAGGACGAGTACCCCTCGTTCTGTCATCACTGCGGTGCACGGCTCCGGGAATCGGACACCTGCTTCTGCCCCACCTGCGGAGCGAAGCTGATAGTGGACGGTATGGACAGGAAGGAGGGGACGCCATGACCGAATACGATCTGCGGACAAGAAGAGCCCTGCGGCAGGTGACGCTGCTGGAGTTCGGCTTCGGACCGGAAACCATGCAGCGATGTAAGCTCTGCCCGGAATGCGGCAGGGCAAACCCCGCGCAGGACACGCACTGCGCTGACTGCGGCGCGGTACTGCCGGAAAAGACCCTCTATGACTTCTACCTCTCCCGCCACCGCTGCTGCCCCGGCTGCGGTGTGGCTGTCACCGACTACGCGGTGTACTGCCCGGAGTGCGGGACGCGCTTGCCAAAGGCAGGCGTGACACGGAGAAAGGAGACCGCGGTATGAGCTTATTCCGAAAGCGGGAGCCGCCGGCCAGCGGCCCCGGAGCGGAACAGGCCCTGCCCAGAGCAGCAGCCTGCTTCACCACTCCCGCCATGACCCGCCGCGCGGCGGACTGGCTGGGTAATTTGGGCGGCTGCCGTCCGCTGGGTATTCTATCCGACGACTACGACGATGTGGTCTGGCAGTGTACGGCGGAGAGGGCGGATCTTCTGCTGCTGGAGCTGGACTTTTCAAACGGAGTGGAGGATAAGGACGTTTCCTCTCGCTGCGACATCGCCGTCGAGGTGAGGAAAAGGAGGCCGAAGTGCAGGATCTACCTTGCATGTGAGGAGGGACACCCGGAAAGGCTGCCCGCATTGGATAAGGCGGTGGAGCTGAAGCTCATCGACGGCTACTGCATCGGCGACCTTTCCGCGCAGCAGATGCGAATGTGGCTCAGCGAAACAAAGGAAGCAATGAAGGCAGCGGCCCGCCCGCTGCAAATTTGAATGCAGGAAGGAGGAACGAACATGAAAAATCGACTACACAAACGCCTGTCCGCATGGCTGCTAACGCTTGTCATGCTGGTGGGAATGTTGCCTGCTATGGCGTCAGCCGACGAGGTGGGCGAAGATCTTGCCCCGCCTGCGCCGCAGGAGGAAAACTACGGCTATGTGCGGCTGGTGTTCAGCGAGGGCGAACAGCTTGACCTCTACCACGGCGAGTACATCACCGAGTGCAGCCCCACGGCTGCGGTGCACGATGACGCTGATGAGGACTTCCTCACAGATGGCGACTATCTGGCACTCTATTACGAGGGGAAGCTGTACTGCAAGGCCACGCTGGACGGCGTGAGCATCGACGCGGACGCGGTTCTCCCTGCGGAGGACTTCGCACTCGTGCCGATGGGAGAAGAATCCGCGCTGGCGGAGGAGGATGAGAGCCTCAACCCGGTTGACCCGGTTGATCCTGTCGACCCAGTCGATCCGGTTGACCCGGTTGACCCGACTGACCCGGTTGATCCTGTCGACCCAGTCGATCCGGTTGACCCGGTTGACCCGACTGACCCGACTGACCCGACTGACCCGGTCGATCCGGTCGACCCGGTTAACCCCGTCGACCCGGTAGATCCCATCGATCCCGAACCGCCCAAGCCGCCGGAGAGCCCCGAACTCCCGGAGCCGTCCCTCACGCCACCTGTGATGCAGGCCCCCATGCTGGCGGCCATGCCGACGGCGGAGGGCGAACTGCAGGTGACCGGCGCGTATGTCGGCCATGACGAGGCAAGCGCCCAATGGGTCGCTTCTTACAGCCCCGGCAGCTCCATCACCGCCATTGACCCCGGCAGCTTCTATGTAGAGGAACAGGTTTACATCAAGCTCGTAGCCAATTCCGACCATGTGAAGTGGACTGTGGAGATCGGTACACTCGGCAGCGACGCCACACTCGATGACACCGGCCTAACGCTGGATGAAAACACCGGTGTGATCAGCGGAACGATCGCAGCGACCAGAAATGGTTATCTGACCCTTAATGCGGAGGATACGCAGACCGGTGCTTCTCTCAGCTTTTGGCTCTTCACGGATTTCTATTCTGATAGTCAAAAGCCGGTCATCACCACAGCCTCTCTGCCGAACGGAACCGCGGAGCAGGAATACTCCCAACGGTTGGAATTTACCGGCTATCACAGCGGTTGGGTGGAATGGACCGTTGTGTCCGGCAAACTGCCGGATGGCCTGACGGTAGGGTATTACTCAGGCGGTGGCGGCTCCCTTATTAGAGGAACCCCCACCACAGCGGGAACCTACACCTTTACCCTGAAACTCAGGACGGTGGCAGGCACCACACAGAAAGAATTTACACTCGTGATCAACGATGCGCTGATCGCGCCGGTTTTCAAAAAGCCCAACTCGACCATTGATTTGCCCTATGCGGTGATCGGCGAGACTTACAGCTATGATATGCATGAGTTCCTTGCAAACGGGTCCACCTGCTCTCGCCCGCTTACATGGAGACCATCGCACCTTCCGGTCGGCCTGTCATTTGATACGGACACAGGTGTCCTATCCGTAGCACCGACCGATTCCACTCCGACAGCACTCCACTATTTCACGGTCCAAGCCCAAAATAAAGCCGGCACTTCTTCACAAAGTTTTAAGATACAAGTCTATCGGCGGCCGGCCATCACCTCCACCGAGACCGCGTTGAATCTCACCGCCGGTGTCTATTTTCAGTGGAAGCCTGAATACACGGGAAGCGGTGACTGGAGCGCAACCGAGCTGCCGGCAGGATTGAAGTTCTCAGACGGGGACGGCTCGATCTACGGTACGCCCACCGTTCCCGGCACCTATACTGTTACCTTAAAGCTGACGACGAACAGCGAATTGTTCACGGAAAAGAATTTGAAGCTGGTGGTGGCGGAGAACAACGGCATCAACATCTCGCAGACCTCCGAGCATACCTTCTACGGACAGCAGTCGGGCTATGCGGCATCTGCCTTGATTGCAAAGGAGGTCACGGTCACAAATACCGGCTATTCCGATCTGCCGCTCACTTATAAGTTGACCGGAATAAATAAGGACAGCTTCGTGCTTTCCAAAGACTCCGAAACACTGGCGCCGGGAGCAAGCACCACCTTCACCGTTAAGCCCAAGGTTGGACTACCGGAGAGAACCCATAAGGCGACCGTGGAGGTTCGCAGCGGCAACCTTGTTTCCGCGTTCAATGTGAGCTTTACGGTGTCCCAAAATGCGGTGAGCCCGACGGTGATAAGCACGGGCGAATTCCCCTATGCGGTGGTGGGCAAGCCGTGGTCATATCAGCTTCAGGCCAGCGGCACCGGACCGATCATCTGGGCGAAGGACAAGGAGAATACCAATCCATGGCCGGCATGGCTAAGCCTGGATCCGACCACCGGCGTTATCTCCGGCACGCCAACAGGGAGTGCAGGGCATGTCTCTCTTAATGTCAAAGCGACCAATGATGCAGGTCCGAATGTTGGATATTTCTACTTCCAGGTATATGACAAGCCTACCATTACCCTTAAGGTACAAAACTCCTCGGAAGAATGGGTTCCTCATACATCCAACACCCTGCCGGATGCGTACACCACCCAACGGGGGGGATATCTGCAGTTCTACACCGGCGCTGGAGGAGGCGACACCTTTACGACCATCGAGGGAGTTATGCCATCCGGGATGGACTTCGTGGATAGTGACACTTGGGGACAATTTATAATCAACAATGCCCTCTCTACAGGGACCTACAGCTTTACACTGGTCAGCCGCAACTATGTCGACAGCGAAAAGACGCAGTTCATCGGCGAGGATCGCAAGACCGTGACGATGACAGTCTACAGCACGCCGCAGTATAACGGAGCTCCGGCCTTCAGCATCGGCGAAATGACGGTGGGGACGGCAATCACCCCCATAGATTTTTCCAAGATGTTCAGCGGCGGAAAAGCGCCCCTCACCTACACATTAGACGGAGACTTACCGAAAGGTCTGACCCTGGATTCCAGCGGCATTCTGTCCGGCACCCCGCTGATAGCGGGTACAGGCAGTGTTTTCAGAATCTTCTGCACGGATGCGAACGGCAAGGCCGCGAACCCGGTTATTTACTATGGCTATCGCTATTTGCCGCAGGTCGCACTCGGCACACCGTCCGGCGCTTCCTTCCTCGATAGTGAAGGGCTGGATCTGAAGCTGGACTATCCCACGCTGGACGGTAATGTAAAGCTCTACTACACCACCGACGGCACAGATCCGGAAGACAGCAGCACGAAAATAGAAGCTTCTCCCGGCGCAACCGTAAAGATCGGCGCCAACATCGGTGTCGGCAATAGGGTGTGGGTGCGGGTGCGGGCCTACCAGTCCACGGCGGATGACGGCTCTAAGTGGAGCGATTTATCCGGAGCGTTCTATTACAGCGTGAACAGGCCCCTCGCTCCCACGGCAAACTGGAAGGATGGCACGACCTTCACCACGCCGCTCGGCGTAATGCTCTCCTGCGACACTGCCGGAGCGACGATATATTACAAGCTCAATGGCAGCACGACCTACACAATATACACCGGCAAGCCCATCGTTTTGACCAAAACGACCACCTTGGAAGTTCGCTCTTCCCTCAATAATATTTTGAGCGAGTCCGTAACATACACCTATACCAAGGTGGCCGGCGTGACTGTGAGCGGGACGGCGGTGAGCTGGAACAACAAGAATGACGCGCGGTACTATCTCTATCCGTCCACGATGACCGATGCGGACATCCGCGCGCAGTGGAAGTCCGGCAGCTATACCGGCACAGCCTGCACCAGCAAGGGAACGCCCACAGCCAGCGGCAAGCAGTTTGAGCAGACCTTCACCTTCGATACCGTCGCAGCGGGTGACTACAAGCTGGTGATCTTTAAGCCCGGCAAGTATGTGCCCAAGATCGTTCCCATCACCGTCGAAAGCACCGCCCTCGACCTCGGCCAGCTCAAGCTGTGGCTGTACGGGGATGTGAACTACGATGGGGCAGTGAAAACAATAGACATTACGATGGCAAGACAGTATTTCAAGGGGAATCTCACCTTGACAGATGAACAAATTGCCGTAATGGATATGAATGGTGATGGTGCAATTAAAGTAATTGATATCACAATACTCAGACAATATTTCAAAGGAAATATTTCTGAAATCCCTATTACCTAAAGAAGGAGAGAAGAAAATGAAAAAAGTCTTTTCGTGGATTCTTTCGCTTGCGCTGATTTTCTCGTTATTGCCAAATCAAGTATTCGCGGCATCTACACTTGAATTTTCCAGCGAAAAAGAAGGAGAAAAAATCGTTGTAACTCTAACATTGCCAAAATACGAAAAAGTTATGGCTGCCGAAGCTGTTGTCGAATTTTCGGATGCTCTTAAATTGGAAAGCGTCACCAGCGGGACATATTCTCCTCTTGATTTTGAGGAGCCCAATGTCGAAACGGCTACAACCAAAGGTAAAGTAACGATTGGACATAGTAATGAGACTTTGGGTACAGCTACTATTGAAGGTGAATATGCTAAGCTGACATTTTCCATTAAAGACGGCACAGCTCCCGGGTCATACGACATTAAGTTGACCGAACTCACCATGACGGCGACAGACTATGTGACAAATATTGCAGCAAGTGATGCAGCAACCTTGCCAAAAACAATTTCTGTTGTTGTCCCCAAGGCACCCATCTCCAGCGTGACCATCGCTGGCCTGGAGGCTCCTGTTAAGGGTAAGGCACCGGACACCAGCGTGACCGTGACCCCTTCCAGTCTGGCTGCTGATGTCAATTGGTTTGACGGTGAAACCCCGGTTACCGGCAACTTCGCCGCCAGCACCGCCTACACTGTTAAAATCAAGCTGACGGCATCCGGCGGCGACAACTTCGCAGAAACCGTGACCGCGTCCGGCTACGATGTGACACGCAACAGCGCTACGGAGCTGCTTCTGACCAAGACCTTTGATGCCACGGCCGATAAGGACCCGCTGACCGGCTCGGTTTCGCTCAATAGCACCGCTTGGCGGATCGACAATCCTATGAATGTCGGCACCTCCGGCATCACCTCGACCTCCCCCGGCACCCTGTCCTACAAGTGGTACCGTGTGGATTACGCGGGAAATGAGTCCCTCATCGCGGGCGAAAGCGGCAACTCCTACACCCCCAAAGTGGCCGCTGATGTGGGCAAGAAGATCAAGGTCGTGGTCACTGCCGAGAATTACTCCGGCAGCTTGGAGGCAACCTCACCCTATACTGTGAGCAAGAAGCCTTATGACGGGCCTACCCCTACAGCACCCACAGGAATCACCCCAACCAGCAACTTCGTGAGCTTTACCAAGACGGAAAATTATTATTATGCTGTTACATCTGCGGCCATAACAACTGCGCCCAGCTCCGGCTGGACAAATCAGGACGGTTTCACCGGCCTGTCCCCCAACACCAGCTACAAGCTGTGGTACCGTATTGGCGAGACTGACATCATGGAGAGCAGCTCTGCGGCCTATGTTGAGTTCACCACCCTCAAGGCACCTGCCACAATTACCATTGCCGACCCCGGCACCATCGTTTATGATGGCTCTGCTGTGGGAGTTGGTTCCGGCAAGGATCTGAACTACACCTACGGCGGCGACGGTGCTGTGACCGTGAAGTGGTACGCTGACAACAATGGCGTCAAGGGTAGTGAACTGACCGGTGGCGCACCCAAGGATGCAGGTACCTACTGGATCGGCGTTTCCGCCGCTGAAGGCACCAGCTCCGCTGCAGTAGCCGAGGTGACCAAGAAGTTCACCATCAGCCCGAGAAATATCTCCGAGGTGACGGTGGCACCCATCGCCGATGAGGAATACACCGGCAGCTCCATTACGCCCACCCTGACCGTGACTTACAATGGAGCGACCCTGACTTCCGGCACGGATTACACGGTAGAGTACACCTCTAATCTCAATGTCGGTACGGCAACTGCAAAGATCAAGGCCAAGACCGGCAGCAACTTCACCGGAGAGAAGGTCGTGACCTTTAAGATTAAGGCCAAGGCCATCACCCCGGTGGTGACCGTGACCGGCAGCTACGAGTACACCGGCGACCCCATCACACCGAACTATAAGGTGGAGATCATCTCCGGTGGCGCGGCACTGCCCGCAGATCAGTATGACGCGGTGGTCAGCAACAACACCAACGCAGGCAACGGAAACATCAAGATCACGGCAAAGGCCAATGGCAACTACAGCTTCTCGGATGTAAACAAGACCTTCACCATCACCGCCAAGAATGTGTCCGGCCTGACCGCTACCATCAGCGATCAGACCACGATCAAGGGCGTGGGCGAGTTCGTTGATCCTGTCATCAAGGGCGTGAAGGGCGAAGATTTGACGGGCACCCTCACCTATGGCTATGATAGCGAGACCGGCAAGTCCCATGCTGAAGTTGTCACAATGCTGAAAGGCAAGAATGTCAACGATGTGGTTACTTTGACCTACACCTTTACACCGCCCGCTGGCAACTACACCGGAACCAAGACCGGCAGCTTCAAGGTCACCGTCAAGGATATTGAGTTCTTGGTCAATGGCACTCCCGCTACTGTCGCCAACACGCTGACCGTCAAGGCCAACCCGACCTATGGCGACGACTGGAGCGACATCGTGAAGAAGCAAACCGGCGTGACCATCACCGCCAAGGTTGGAACGGCTACCGATACTGACCAGAGCCACTTCACCCTGCGGCCCACCGGCAAGCCCAGTGCAGGCAATGGTCAGACCTATGAGCTGGTCTATAACGGCACCATCAACGGCACGAATTATGCCAATGTGGTCGTTGTCTCCGGCACCGTAGATGTGGCGCGGAAGGATGTTACTGCGACCATGATCGCCGGCATTCCTGCACAGACCTATACCGGCAGCGCCATCCAGCCCAAGCCTGTTGTTACAGACGGTGTGGCTCTGGTTGAAGGTACTCACTTCGACTACAGCTATGATGCCAATACCGATGTGGCTACCGGCGGCAAGGTGACCATCACCGGCAAGGGCAACTACAAGGGAACGGCTGACAAAACCTTCACCATTTCCCCCAAGAACATCAACAGCGCGACCATCAACCTGACCTCTGCAAGCCTGCCTTATAACGGTTTGGAGCAGACAGTGAGCATCTCCTCCGTGGCGCTGACGGGCTGGACGATCACCACCGGCGATTATGACATTGTCGGCAACAGTGACAAGGCCACCAATGTGGGCAGCACCACCCTGACCATTCAGGGCAAGGGCAATTACACCGGCACCGCTGCCACGACATGGAAGATCACCGCCATTGACCCCGTGCTGGCGAATTTCGATGTGACGCCCGCTCTCTCCACGGCGCAGACCTATGACGGAGCCCACAAGACCGTGACCGTTGTGCCCAAGTCCGGCGTCAACGGCATGGGCACCGTGAAGGTGTATTATGAGGCCACCACTGGCATCACCTATCCCAAGAGCGAAACGGCCCCCACCGATGTGGGCACCTACAAGGTAACTGCTTCCGTGGCCGCTGGCAGCAACTACAACGCCAAGGACATTGATGTCGGCACGCTGACGATCAACCAGGCAACAGGCGGCACACTGGCGGCGTACAACTTCCAGCAGAAGTACACCGACTTGACCGCAAAAACCATCACACCCGATTATTCCGACCTCCCCGCTGGTCAGACATGGACTTATAGCACTCCCACCCCCGTCACTTCCGGAACCGCTGCGGTCACCGGCACTTCCATTGGTGCGGATACCGGTGTGCTGTCCTACACGCTGACTGCTGGCGCGAAGGATGATACCGTCAAGTGGACGGTGACGATTTCCAGCCACAACTATGCGGATTTCACCAAGGATGTTACCTTGACTCTGACTGACAAGGACGATCAGGCGGCTCTGACCCTCACCGGCGGGACCACCGTGGTCTACGGTCAGACCCTGCAGCTGGGCACCACCGGCGGCAACGGCACCGGTGCCGTGACCTACGCTGTGACCAATGGCACCGGCGAGGCGACCATTGACGCCACCGGCAAGCTGACTCCCGTTAAGGTCGGTACCGTAAAGGTGACGGCCACCAAGGCTGGCGATGCAAGCTACAACAGCATCACCAGCGCAGAGGTGGAGATCCACATCACCAGAGCGACCCCCACCGGCACACCCAAGTACACTGCTATCACCACCAGCGGTAAGACGCTGGCGGAGGCTGGCTTGACCACTACAGGCAGCAACCTCTCCGTCCCCGGCACAGTCAAGTGGGTGGATGATACGACGGGTGCGGATCTGCCCGCCACCACCACCGTGGAGGCCAACAAGCTCTACAAGTGGGTCTTTACCCCCAACGACAGCGCCAACTACACGACGCTGACCGGCTCCATTGAGCTGTATCACAAGTCCAGCAGCGGTGGTGGCGGTTGGTACTACACCTACTACACCATTAAGGCAACGGCCGGCACGAACGGCTCCATCTCTCCCTCTGGCTGGACCTCCGTCCGTGACGGCAGAGACCAGACCTTCACCATCACCCCGGATAAGGGCTACGCCGTAGCCAAGGTGCTGGTGGACGGCAAGAGCGTTGGTGCTGTGAAGTCCTACACCTTCAAGAATGTCACGAAGGATCACACCATCGAAGCCATCTTCATGAAGTCCAACGGCAACCCCCAGACCGGCGTATTCGTCGATGTAGCGGAAGGCAGCTACTATGAGGAAGCGATTGATTGGGCAGTGGAGAAGGGCATCACCAACGGCGTGAGCAGTAATATGTTCGCTCCCAATGATCCCTGCACCCGCGCGCAGATCGTCACCTTCCTGTGGCGTGCGGCCGGTTCTCCCGCTCCCAAAAGCATGAGCAGCTTCACGGATGTTCCCGCTGACGCCTTCTATGCCAAGGCTGTTGCCTGGGCTGTCGAAAACGGCATCACCAGCGGCACAGGCGAGGGCAAGTTCAGCCCCAACTCTACCTGCACCCGTGCGCAGGCGGTGACCTTCCTCTATCGTGCCTCCGGCAGCCCCGCAGTCAGCGGCAGTGCCGAGTTCAGCGATGTGGCAACCAACGCCTATTATGCCGACGCAGTGGCATGGGCAGCGAAGAAGGGCATCACCACCGGCATCGGCGGCGGACTGTTCGGCTCCGACAACGATTGTACCCGCGGTCAGATCGTGACCTTCCTCTGGAGGGCCATGGCTGAGTAACCTACCATAATATGAGGGGGACGGGTTTCCCGTCCCCCTCCTTTCTCAAAGCGTTCCGTCGCTTGGGGGAATGTTTTGAGAAGGAGTTTCCCTTGGGAAGAATTTGATTTGAGAGGAGATTTTCATGAAAAAACAGACGAAATTACTTAGTTTGCTGATAAGCCTTGCACTGCTTCTTACCATACTGCCATCGACCGTTCGGGCAGAGGGCTCACAGGAAGAACCCCAACCTGTGGTCGGCGAGTGTGAGGTGTTCGTTACCAATCACACCGTACCGGAGGATGACGGCTATACCGAAGCGGAGTTACTGGAGGGCTATTTTTTCTCCGTCAGCGGACTGTACGAAGATAATTCCTCACCGTTCCTCGCTCCCAGACCGGCGCTGCCGGGAGAGCTTTCGTCCGTATACAACGAAGTGAAGCCAATGGTCAAGCTGGTGGCCGATGGCACACGCGCCTCCACAATTTTTGAGATTCCAGGCACTTGGACAAAACCGAAGTCTGAGTGGGGCATTACCGGAGAAGTCATCAGTGCAGACGCACTGACAGCGGAGGCGTCAGCTGCAATTGAGGCAGCGTTTAATTTGGATGCACTGATGCAGAGAATGCTCTCGGAGATGCCGTATGAACTGTACTGGTTTGATAAGACCGAGGGCATTGGCATGAGCTATGGTGTTTCCCTTTCCGGCGAGATCCTCACTGTAAAAAACCTGAAGCTATCCATGTACATCTCTCAGGCTTACGCCAAGATCAATGAAGGCGGAGCAACATACGATCCTTTCACTGCGAATACCGCAAAAACCTCTGCAGCGAAGCGTGCAGCTGAAAACGCCACGCAGGTGGTTGCTGCTAACACCGCCAAGAGCGACCACGAAAAGCTCAAGGCATACCTGGACTACATCAAGGACGCAGTATCCTACAACAATGAGGCTGCCAACAATAATGCGACTCCCTACGGCGACCCATGGCAGCTTATCTATGTGTTCGATAACAATCCCTCCACCAATGTGGTCTGCGAGGGCTATGCAAAAGCATTCAAGCACCTGTGCGACCTGTCCTCGTTCAGTGAGTCCGACCTGCTTTGCTCGTTGGTGACCGGCACAATGACTGTCGGCACCAGTGCAGGCCCTCATATGTGGAATATCGTGACCTTTGGCAGTAGGAACTACTTGGTGGATGTGACCAACTGCGATGCCGACACAGTGGGCGCGCCGGACAAGCTGTTCCTCTGCGGAGCTGCAGAGAATGAGCCCAGCAAAAAATACACTGCCACCGCTGGCAGCCGAAGCATCGTGTATGAATATGATGCTGATACGCTGAGTGACTACGCTTCATCGGACTTGAGGCTGGAGGAGATGCCCTACAGTCCAACCAGCGTATCCGGGCTGACTGTCAGCGGGACGGCGGTGAGCTGGAACGACACGAATGATGCGCTGTACTATCTCTATCCGTCCACGATGGAGGATGCGGCCATCAAAGCTGAATGGAAGTCCGGCAGCTATACCGGCACAGCCTGCACCAGCAAGGGCACGCCCACAGCCAGCGGCAAGCAGTTCGAGCAGACCTTTACCTTCGATACCGTCGCAGCGGGTGATTACAAGCTGGCAATCTTCAAGCCCGACAAGTATGTGCCCAAGATCGTTTCCATCACCGTTGGCACGACCGACTACACCTGCGGCCAGCTCAAGCTGTGGCTGTATGGGGATGTGAACTACGATGGAGCAGTGAAAACAATAGACATTACGATGGCAAGACAGTATTTCAAGGGGAATCTCACCTTGACAGATGAACAAATTGCCGTAATGGATATGAATGGTGATGGTGCAATTAAAGTAATTGATATCACAATACTCAGACAATATTTCAAAGGTAACATTTCAACAATCCCTGTTGCTTAAAAGGAGGATGTAAATGAAAAAAAGAATAATTTCGTTAGTCTTATCCATTGCAATCATAAGCGGACGCGCAGGAGATTCAGCGCAAAGCAGCGGGTCTTTCCTCTACCATAGACAGTCTGCCATAAGGAAATAGATAACAACGGAATCATACTCACTCAAAACAAACTGTACGACAAAAAACATTGAGCCAGACCGTATCCCATGCGGTAGGAGAAAACACTATGAAAAAGATCACTCGATTTCTGTTCTGCACCTTCGTCGCCATTATGCTGATGGGGACGGCAATCAGTGCCACCGCTTGCCATCAGAAAGAGGAATATCCCAGCGTACCCGAAGTGACCGAGCCACAGCCCACTGGCGAGATCATCCCCACCGTGGACCGGCAGAAGGAGCTGAAGGATGCAAGAAAGAAATACGCCGACGCCGTGGCGTGGCTGTATATGCCCGGTGCCGAGGTGGACAACCCCATTGTGCAGGCGAAGGACAACGCTTACTACCTGCAAAAGGACGAGAACGGGAACTACAGTGAATGGGGTTGTTATTACGCCCACTGTGACAACCATTTGAGCAGCCGGAGCAAGCTGGACAGGAATACCGTCATCTTCGGTCACTCCGCCAGCAACTGTGACCCGGACGGGCCCAAGCTCACGAAGCTCCATCGGTATATGGATGCGGACTATGTAAAGGAGAACCCGTATGTTTACCTCTCGGTGAAGGGAGAGGACATGGTCTTCCAGATCACGGCCTGCTTCATCACGGATATTGACTTTGATTACATCGATCCCGACCCCACAGGTGAGAAGCTGACAAACTTCTTTGAGCAGGTGGCAAAGAAGAATTGGCTGGAATTTGACGGTGTAACCTTCGGCGAGGAGGACACCGTGCTGACTCTTTCCACCTGCTGCCGGAAGTACGATGAGTACAATACCGGCAACCAGCGGCTCGTCCTCATGGCGAAGCTGCTGCCGGAGGGTGCTATAGCGCAGGACTTCACCGTGCGCCTTGCTCCAGAACCGGAGATGCCTTAAAAAGGCCAAAACGGAATACGATACCCCCCTGAAAAAGATCCGGCAGGCGTTCGACTGCAGGTGGTGTGGTGGTCATAAGGGCTGACGCACCCCCCTGTCCAAGCTAACGGAACAACCATCATGTCGAAAGCGGGAGAGATTGCTGTATCGCAATCTCTCCTTTTTTCTGCCGTGATCTCCCGGCTTATCCGCAGGTGCCTCACTTGCACGGCAATGAAAAAACATTGGCTCAATGCCAGGACAGGCGGTTTTTATGGGGTATCCTCACATCCGCGGTACTGTCGTCGCTGCCGAATGGCAGCCTTCCTTCATTCACCTATGGCCGGGCATCGGATGCCCTGACTTTTTGCGCCCTTTTGAGGATACCCCGCCTCCGTCCGGCATCGTTACCCTCGAATATCCTTATGCCCACAGCGGTGTCGCTGTGGGCTTTTTTGCACCCTGTGCGCGCCCCCGCTGCCGTAGTCCTCCACCCGTTTCTGAGATTTGCAGCCAACCAAATTTCAGAATACGGAGGAACCATATATGGGATTTAATTACGCGGCAGAAAAGAAGAAGTTTGAAACGCTGTGGGCAAGACTCCGGCGTGAGTATAGGGCGGCAGGGATGTCCGATGCCGCCATCCAGAAGATGCATGACTTCGATTGGGAGGTATTCAAACAGGAGAGGATCTATCGCCTGCATACGCAGGACTTGGGCATCGGCATCTTTGACGAGCCTTCCGCCGAGCAGGAGGACAAGTCCGCATTGATGAAAAAGTTTCTGGAATCGGTCAGCCGCTGGGACGATTACACAACGGCGTCAAGGTACGGCTGGATCGAAGAAGTCAATGATCCGTCGATCTACAAGCAGCTTCAGGCATTGAGGAAGGCAGACCTTGAGCTCTTGACCCTCATTGTAGTGGATGGGTTTTCTCAAACGGAGATTGCAGCCGTTTTGGGGTGCTCCCCGCAGAACATTTTTGGCCGTCTTAAAAAAATACGAAAAATTTTTCAAAAGTGATTGAAAAAATCGCGTTCTCGCTGCCTACCACATGAGGGGATCTTTTTCATGATCCCTCTGAACCTTGAAAAACACCGCCCCGGCGGTCATATCCGGTGACTGGAATACCTTTGCTGACGGCGCGAGCGTCAGACCGGGTGCGCGAGGACCACCTGTGCGGATTATTCTCCGCATATTAGGACGGCCAAAGGAAGGTGCAGAGCGATACCCACTCAGGTCAAATGCAGTTTTGGCAGGCTGCTTCGCCATGACCCCGTCAGTTTACAATGATACTCCTGTACGCAGCTTCGAGAGAACCTCGGAGGGGTGAAACTCCCGTGACGCGCGCCAGCGCGGTTCCAGCCGCCGCCCTTGCCTGGGGAAGTAGTGTCGAATACAGGCAGCAACGCAAGAGCAAGAAGGCCGCTCCGCAAGGAGCAGTTCCGCCCCGATACGGAGCGGCCTTTTCTGCTTTGCGGCAGAAGTATGGGGATCGTCCACCTCCTCTTTCTCTTTTCCGCCATCCATTCTCTTCTCTCTTTCAATCCTCTGAACGGCCTGCATTCACTCCCTCCTTATCGCCCCGGACGATCCTCATATTTGTGCCGCAAGGCAAAATTCAGAAAAGAGGTACCGATATGGATCAGAACGTCAATTATTACGGCATCATCCTTCTGCTGCGCCAGCTTCGGGAAAGCGGCAGCTTCAGCGAAAAGGAGCTGCGGAGGGTGGCGGCACGGATCGCCGCGGACAGCGGCGCGGACATCATGATTTCTCTCTGATTTTCTTCATCTTTCAGTAGCTTTATGACCAAGGTTGTGGTAGTGTTTGTGTTGCAAAAAAAGGAGGTGAGCAGGCATGGCAGAAAAGCATCTGACAGACGGCACAACGGCGTTGGCAGCGCAGCCCCGCGTCATCAAGATCGAGGCAGCGGAGAAGCCGCGGAATGCGCAGCTGCGGGTAGCGGCCTATACCCGCGTCAGCTCGGACTCCGATGACCAGCTCAACTCCTTCGCGGCGCAAAACCTCTACTACGCCGAGCTGATCTCCGGCAAGGCTGAATGGCGCATGGTGGATATCTACGCCGATGAGGGCATCACCGGCACCTCCGCCGCAAAGCGTGAGGACTTCCAACGCATGATGGCGGACTGCCGCAGAGGTCTCATCGACCAGATCCTCGTCAAATCCATCTCCCGCTTCGCCCGGAACACAAAGGACTGTCTGGAGGCAGTGCGGGAGCTGAAGGAACTGGGCGTCAATGTCCGCTTCGAGCGCGAGGGCATCGACACCGCCAATGTGAGCAGCGAGCTCATCACCGCCATCTATGCCGCCTTCGCCCAAAAGGAGAGTGAATCCATCTCCGGCAATATGCGCTGGAGCTGTCAGCGCAGGATGGAAGCAGGGACTTTCCTTCCCTCGTCCATGGCCTACGGCTACAAACTTGTTGGCAGGAAAATAGAAATCGATGCTGACGCCGCACTGGTGGTCTGCCGCATCTTTCAATGGTACCTCAACGGTGTTAATAGAATTGCTATCGCAAAAAAGTTGAACGAGGAAGGCATTTCCAGCGGCCAGCGAAAAAAATGGCACAGTGCCTCTGTCCGATACATCCTCACCAACGAAAAATACACAGGAGATTCCCTGTGGCAAAAAACCTACACCAGCGATACACTTCCTGCGACCCGCCACAAAAACACTGGTGAGCATGAACAGTATTACGCAGTAGGAACACATCCGCCCATCATTCCACGGGAAACTTTCGACCAGGTACAGACACTGATGCAAAAGCGCAGCGTCGGGCAGGCTGTCACCCATGGAAGGCTCTGCGTCCGGATGCGCTGCTCCTGCAGCTCCCGCATCCGGGCAAAGCAAGTCAATGGCAGATGGTACTGGTGCTGCTGCCGACACGATGAAAAAGGCGACTGCACCATCAAGCCCGTGCCGGAAGCGCAGACGGATGAAGCCTTCTGCCGCCTCTACTATAAGCTCAAGCATCAGAGCCTCCCCATTCTGGAGCAGATGATGGAAACCCTCCAGACGATCCGTGATCGCAGACTGCTCTGGAGTGAGGACATCGTTTCCCTCAACAAAAAAATATCCGAACTCTCCAGTCAGAATCAAACGCTGGCCTTCCTCAAGCAAAACGGCCTCGTTGATCCTGACATTTTTATATCCAAAAGCAACGAGCTGACCCGCCAGCTCCGGCAGGCCAAGCTGGACAAAGAGAAGCTTATGGCTGCCGAGGAGGATACCACCGCCCAGCGGACGCGGGAGCTGATAGCCCTGCTGGAGGATGGGCCGGACTTCCTTGACCGCCCCGACACAGAGCTGTGCAGCGCGCTGGTCGCGGAAATCATCGTGGAGAGCAACGATACCCTCCGCTTCCGCCTGCATAACGGGCTGGAGCTGCGGGAATCCATTGAGAGGACGGTGCGATAATGGGAAACCGAAAGCAGCCCTTCGGCTACCGTATGACGCTGGGCGAAATCACGATCCTGCCGGAGGAAGCGGAGCTGGTGCGGTTTATCTTCCAAGGCTACAGTACGGGAGCTACGCTGGGGGAGCTGACCAAGGCACTTTGCCGGCAGGAGATCCCCTACTATGAGGGGCGGTCATGGAACAAAAACATGGTCTCCCGTATTTTAGAGGACGGCCGCTATGTCGGCGAGAAAGGCTATCCGGTGCTCATCGAGCCGGAGCAGCTCCGCGCGGCAGCGGAAAAGAGGACGGCAAGAGCCTGCCCCCCGCAGAAAACGCCCGCGCAGAAGGCCCTGCGGCGGCTCTGCGGCGCGCCGCCTTCTGAGCGGGTTGAGAAGATCGTCACTGACCTGCTCAACGAGCTCATACGCTGCCCCGACCGTGTCCAGCCAGCGGCCTCCCAAGTGGTCGCAGCCGGTGGAAATACACAGGAGGAGCTGACCTCTGCGCTGGAGCGGCAGCCCATCGACGAGGACAACGCCAGAGCGCTGCTCCTTCAACTGGCGGCAGAGCAGTACGACGCCATCGGGAACACGGAATACGAAACCGTGCGGCTGCGGCGGCTGCTCACCGGTCGAAAGCCCATGACGGAGCCGGATGCGGAGCTGCTGCAAAGTGCGGTATCCAAAATAGTCATTACGAACAAATGCGTGACCGTGACGCTGAAGAACGGACAGACCATAGAGAGGAGAGATCAGCCGTGAACGAAACCGCCCCAAGAGTCATTAAGATCCCCGCAAAGCCGGAGTCGGTCCGGCAGGCGGAGCTCCAAAGACAGCTCCGAGTTGCCGCCTACTGCCGGGTCTCCACCAAGGAGGAGGATCAGACAAACAGCTACGAGGCGCAAAAGGAATACTACACCGACAAGATCATGTCTAATTCCGCGTGGACCATGGCGGGCATCTTCGCCGACAAGGGCATCACCGGTACCTCGGTGAAAAAGCGCGAGGACTTCATGCGCATGATCCGCCACTGCCGCCAGAGGAAGATAGACGTTGTCCTCACCAAGTCAGTCTCCCGCTTCGCCCGCAACACGGTGGACTGCCTCTACTACATACGGGCGCTCAAGGAGCTGGGCATCGCCGTCATCTTTGAAAAGGAGAACATCAATTCACTGGAGGAGGACAGCGAGCTGCGCATCACGCTCTCCGGCGCCTTCGCACAGTCTGAGAGCGAATCCATCTCCGCCAATGTCACATGGGGCAAACGCCGTGCCATGGAGAGCGGAAAGGCGACCATCCAGTACAAATACCTCTACGGCTACCGCAGGGGCGCGGACGATAAGCCGGAGATCATCCCGGAGGAGGCGGAGGTCGTCCGCTGGATCTACGAGCGATACCTCGCCGGGGCCAGCACACGGATGCTGCGGGACGAGCTGCATGAGCAGGGCGTGATATACGCTGAGAAATCGCCGCAATGGACGCTGCCTCATATCAAAAGCATCCTGCGGAATGAAAAATACTGCGGCGATGTGCTGATGCAGAAAACCTTTCAGCAGGATGTCATCAACCGCAAGGTCATCAAAAACACAGGGCAGCTCCCTATGTACCTCATAGAGAACCACCACGAGGGCATCGTCAGCCGCGAGAAGTACGATGCGGTGCAGGCGGAGATGGCGCGGCGCAAGGCGGCAAAAAGCCCCTCCAAGAGAGCCTCCACCGGTCTTGCCGCCTACACCAGCCGCTACGCCCTCTCAGACCGTCTGGTGTGCGGCGAGTGCGGAACACTGTACCGCCGCTGCACATGGACGCGCCCCGATGGAAAGCGCGTCGTGTGGCGCTGTGTGAGCCGTCTGGACTATGGCAAGAAATACTGCCACAGCTCGCCCACGATGGACGAGGCGCCGCTCCAGCAGGCGATCATAGCCGCCCTCAACACCGTCCTGCCGGACTTGGATGGCCGCATCCGCCAAATCACGGAGGCGTTGGAGGCAGAGGTCATCCCGTTCCCCGGCAGCGGCATGAGCCTTGGCGACATCGACCGCAGGCTGGCGGAACTGGAGGTGCAGTTCCAAAGACTGCTGGAAAAGGCGGCGGATGATCCCATCGCCTATGGGGATCAGTTCAAGGAGATATTGGACGAGCAGACCGCGCTAAAGGAGCTGCGGGCAACCATCCTTGCCGAGAATAAGGAACACGCCGAAGCGGATCGGCGTATCAGGGATGCCGCGGGGATGCTGGAAAACGCCGTGCCACACATCGCGGAATGGGACGAGAGTGCCGTCCGGCAGCTGGTGGCACAGGTGAAGGTGCTGTCCAAGAACGAGATCAGCGTGACGCTCAAGAGCGGCATTGAGATCCGCCAGAGCATATCAAACTAAGATAGGAGATGGAAAAATGGTATTTGTGACCGGTGACCTCCACGGAAATTTTGAGCGATTCAAACCAAAATACTTTCCCGAACAGGCGCGGATGACAAAGCAGGACACTATGATCTGCGCCGGCGACTTCGGGGGCGTGTGGTTTGGTGACAGCCGCGACGATGAAACGCTGGACTTGCTGGAACGCCTTCCCTTCACGCTTGCCTTCGTCTGCGGCAACCACGAAAACTATGACGCGCTGGAACGATACCCTGTTGCGGAGTGGCACAGCGGCAAGGTGCATCGCATTCGACCTCATGTGCTGCACCTGATGCGCGGGCAGATCTTCGAGCTGGAGGACAGCCGCTTCTTTACGATGGGCGGCGCAAAAAGTCACGACATCGAGGATGGGATTTTAGAGCCGGACGCCCCGGATTTTGAGCGAAGGCTCATGATGCTCCAGCGCAAGCCAAGAGCGAGATACCGCATCAACCACATTTCTTGGTGGGCGCAGGAACTGCCATCCGATGAGGAATACGCCGAGGCACGGCGAAACCTCGACGTGGTCGGCTGGCAGGTGGACTACATCATCACCCACTGCGCCCCCACCAGTATCGCCCTCATGGGGAGCCGCCACAACGAGGCGGATCGGCTCACGGATTTCTTGCAGGAGGTACGGGAAAGAGCAAAATACCACTACTGGCTGTTCGGCCACTACCACGACAACCGAGCCATTGATGAAAAGTACATCCTGCTGTGGGAGCAGATCGTGCGGGTCATCTGAAGCAGGTCAAAGCAGAGAAAAACACGGTGACACCGCCGTGCTTTTCTCTGCTTTGAGCATTGATCAGGCGCGCTACGCCGGAAAGGAGAAAGCCAATGAACATTCGCAAGCCCACAGATTACACCGCCATGTTTGCCGCGCTGGACGCCGCTGTTGCGGCGCAGCTCCCGCAGATGGAGCTGTACTGCGAGATTGGCCGGGTGGTCGGTAGCAGAGCGGAGAAAGGCGCGGCTGTCGCGGCGTCGGAATACCTGCAAGCGGCCTATCCTGCAGCCGATGGTTTCTCTCCCCGCAATGTGCGCCGTATGCGGGACTTCTACCGGATGTACGGTGACACGCCGGAATTGCTGGCGGAGGCAATGCGTCTGAACTGGACGCAGAACGTGGTCATCATGGAGAGTGGATTGACCATGAATGAGAGATGCTGGTACATTCGGAAGGCCGCCGAAAGCGGCTTATCCAAAACGGAGCTGCTGCGGATGATTGAGAGAGCCGAACATTCGGAAATTGCTCTTGGCGAAAACGAGGATACCTGCTATACTGTAGAAAATAATGAGGTTTCGGAGAAGAACCAGTATGAAGAATATCCTGTTTATCTGCCACGGCAATATCTGCCGCAGCCCGATGGCCGAGTTCGTGATGAAGAACTTGGTGAAGAAGGCGGGGCTGTCGTCACAGTTCCATATCGAATCGGCGGCCACCAGCCGGGAGGAGATCGGCAGCCCGGTCTATCCTCCGGCACGGCGCAAGCTGGCGGAGCATGGGATCTCCTGCGACGGTCACGCGGCGCGGCAGCTCACCAATCAGGACTACGACAAGTACGACCTGTTGATCGGCATGGACAGCGCGAACCTGCGGAATATGTACCGCATCTGCGGCGGCGACTTTGCCGGCAAGATGTCCCTCCTGATGGACCATACTGCCCGCCCCGGCAATGTGGCAGACCCGTGGTACACCGAGGACTTCGAGGCAACCTGGCGGGATGTGTTGGAGGGGTGCCAGGGGTTGCTGAAAGAATTGTTGCAGTGAGGTGAATGGAATGGAACAGAATGATAAGATCCAGCTATTCGAGAACAAGCGCATTCGTACTGCGTGGGATGAGGAAAAGGAAGAATGGTATTTTTCCATCGTTGACGTGGTGGCGGTTCTAACCGACCAGCCAGACCAACGCGGCGCAAGTAACTATTGGGCGAAACTGAAGCAGCGTTTGAAAGAAGAAGGCGCAGATCAGTTGCTGACAAATTGTCAGCAACTGAAAATGAAGTCGCCCAAGGATGGAAAACGCTACAATACCGATGTGGCAGACACGGAGCAGCTCCTCCGTATCATCCAGTCCATCCCGTCACCAAAGGCGGAGCCGTTTAAACTCTGGTTGGCACAGGTTGGTCGGGAGCGCATTGAAGAAACTATTGACCCGGAGCTGACCATTGATCGGGCGTTGGAAACCTATCTCAAGAAGGGCTATACCCGCGAATGGATCAACCAGCGGCTGCAAGCCATTCAGGTCCGTAAGGAACTGACAGACGAGTGGGACGCCCGCGGCGTGCAGAAGGGCGTGGAGTACGCCATCCTCACCGATGAGATTTCCCGCGCGTGGTCGGGGATGTCTACCCGCCAGTACAAAAATCTGAAGGGCTTGAAAAAGGAAAACCTTCGTGATAACA